>Ga0187892_10000203_pt1 | contig 158074 bp, 121 predicted proteins | sample MA1701073metaG_FD_139345 | JGI IMG/M metagenome (GOLD analysis project Ga0187892, IMG submission 139345) | Bio-ooze microbial communities from a basaltic lava cave in the Kipuka Kanohina Cave System on the Island of Hawaii, USA - MA170107-3 metaG ...
AAACCCACGGCGTTCTCCTTTCGATGGCGTTTTTGACAGCACACCATCGTGACGGATGAACGCCGTGTTTGTTACTGAACACCGAAACACCCCTCCTTGGTTGCGGCTCCGCCGCGTTAAGGAACTCTAACAAAACTCGCGTGCATTGTCGGACCGCCGGCATAAAGCCGGCGGCTCGCTGGTATTGTTAGTCGCGTGCGACGCTCACGTTTGGCCGGGAGCATTCGCATGCTGCGCTCCCGCAGTGGGCATGGCACCTCAAACTTGCGTATATCGAGACATTCATGTCCACTGTGGCGCGGCCGAGCGTCGTCCATTTGCATCCGGACGATAATACGTGCGTGGCCAGCGCCGATCTTGCGGCGCGCACTCGATTGCACGTCGCGTCGCGGGAAGTCAGCTTGGCGACCGCAGTGGGCATGGGACACAAGATCGCCACGCGAGCAATCGCCGCCGGCGAGCGTGTGCTCAAATACGGCCAGACGATCGGTTTCGCCACGCGAGCGATCGAGCCGGGCGACTGGGTGCACACGCACAACCTTGCGGCCGGCGAGTTTGCGCGCGATCATCAGTTTTCGGCCGAAGTGCCTGCCGACCCAGAACCCTTGGTCGGCCGCACATTCCAGGGATACCGCCGCGCGGATGGCAAGGTCGGCACGCGGAACTACATTGCGGTCATCTCGACGGTGAATTGCTCGGCCTCAGTCAGCAAGTACGTCACGGCCAGGTTCGATCCATCCGTACTCATGCCGTACACGCAAGTCGACGGCATCCTGGCGCTCACGCACAAGGGCGGCTGTGGCCTGCAGTACGACGGCGAGGACCATCATCAGTTGAACCGCGTGCTGGCCGGCTTTGCTCGCCATCCGAACGTGGGTGCGTATGTGCTGATCGGCCTCGGCTGCGAGACCGGCACGGCGCTGCACCTGGTCGAGAGCCAGGGGCTGGTGCAGATCGACGGCACCAGCCAGCGAGCTCCGCCGCCCGTCTTGTCGATTCAGGAGTGCGGCGGCACGAATGCGACGGTCGAGGCGGGGATTCGCGCAGTGGCCGAACTCTTGCCGCGCGTGAACGATGTGCGGCGCGAAACGATTCCAGCGAGCGAGTTGATCCTTGGCACTGAGTGCGGCGGCTCGGACGGGAACTCGGGCGTGACAGCCAATCCCGCCTTGGGCGCGGCGGCCGACCTGGTGGTGGCCGCCGGCGGCACGGCGATCCTCTCGGAAACGCCAGAGATTTACGGCGCCGAGCACCTGTTGACGCGCCGCGCACGCACGCCGGAGATCGGCCGCAAGCTCGTCGAGCGGATCCGCTGGTGGGAAAAATACACCGGCGCGTTCGGCGTGAAGATCGACAACAACCCCTCGCCCGGCAACAAGGCCGGCGGCATCACCACCATCTACGAGAAATCGCTGGGCGCGGTCACCAAGGGGGGCTCGATGGCGCTCTCGGGCGTCTATCTCTATGGCGAACCGATCACCACCAAGGGCTTTGTCATCATGGACTCGCCCGGCTACGACCCGGCGAGCGTCACGGGGCTAGTGGCCAGCGGCGCCAATGTGATCTGCTTCACCACCGGGCGCGGGAGCTGCTTTGGCTGCAAGCCAGTCCCATCAATCAAGATCGCCACGAACACGCCGATGTACGAGCGGATGCTGGGCGACATGGACGTCGACGCCGGCAAAATTCTCGCCGGCACGCCGGTTCAGGACATTGGCCGGCATATCTTCGAGCTGATCCTCGAAGTCGCCAGCGGCCGCAAGACCAAAAGCGAACAGCACGGCGTGGGCGAGGAAGAATTCGCCCCCTGGAGCATCGGACCGACGCTTTAAAATCGCGTTGCGCGGTCGAGTCTCGTCTGCATGATAAAATAGACTAAGCGGGTAGACGGAGAAACGTACCATGCCACTAACAATTGAACTCATTCCAGATGAAGAGCAGGGCGGATTTACCGCTACCCTTCCGGATATCCCGGCCTATGGTGAGGGCGAAACTGAGACAGAGGCGATCGAAGACCTGAAGGAAGCGATCCGGCTGTACATCGAGGTACGCGGAATCGAGCAGGCTGCGTCTCTGATCCGGCCACGTCCAGTCTTCCGCGAACTTGATCTGGACCTGGCTGAGCTCGCTCGTGGCTAGATTACCTCGCGTAAGCGGCCAGGAAATGCTGCAGTTTCTCAGGCGCGAGGGTTTCACAGTGGTGCGTATTCGTGGCAGCCACCACTTTCTCAACCGCGGTCACGTCGATACCGTGATCCCCGTCCACGGTAGCCGTACGCTCAAGACGGGTACGTTGCGGACGATTCTGCGAGACATTGACCTGACGCCCGCTGAATTCGAGCAGCGTCTCAAGGCCTAGAGTCCAATTCGATCTTTGTGAAGACGATCCTGCCGTAATCATCTTTCTCGTATAGCAATCCAAACTTGCCGCCCGGCAATGCCGCGAGGCAAGAGTATGCCGCGCTCCCGCGATCGACGACGATTTCCCGGGGCCAGGTCTTGCCTTCGTCGAAGCTCGCGCGAACCGTCATGTTGCGCCGCGCGTCCTTCGCCGCCGGATTGGAAAACACCAGCACGCGCGAGACGGGCTCGCCGCGACGTGGAATCGCGATCAAACTTGCCTGGCAGATCGGCTCGACGAGTACCGGGTCGAACTCAAGCGGTAACCAGCTCAGCCCGCCGTCGTGGCTGCGCGCGATCGCGCGCATACCGCCGCGCTCAGGGCGGCCGCCGTCGCGAGCCCAATAGTTCCGCATGTTGATCAGTAGCTCGCCGCTCGATAGCTCGACCACCTGGCATTCGTCGGTGTGTTTTTCCAAGGTGCCGCCGAGCTGCCAGCTTTGCCCGCGGTCGTCGCTGTAGAACACGTGCGAGTGCATCACCGGCCGGCCGTCGTGCATCACGCGGTGATCGCAGGGGATGACCAGCCTCCCCTTGTGCGGCGCGCGCTCGAGTTGAATTCCCACGCCCGGCCCCGTGGCATACCAGCTCCACTCCGGCTGCTTTACATCGGCGGTGATTTCGCGCGGGGGCGTCCACGTGCGGCCGTCGTCGCTGCTCGACGTGACAAGCACGTCGTCGTTGTCGCGGCAGAAGGTCAACCAGATGGTGCCGCTGTCTCGATCCACCACCGGGCAAGGATTGCCAATCGTGATCGGCCGCGTTCCTCCTTCCTCATGCACCACCTGCATCGGCTCCCACGACTTGCCGACGTCTGTGCTGCGCCGCAACATCAGGTCGATATCGCCATGATCGGCGCGGCCCGTCTTGCGGCCCTCGCAGAACGCCAGAATCGTCCCGCGCGGCGATGCGACGAGCGCCGGGATGCGATAGGTGTGATAGCCGTCCGAACCTGCCACATACACGTCGACGAGTGACCTCTCATCCGCGCTGAGCGCGGCAACTTTGGTCGCGACTACCAGAAACACCCAAACGAGCCGAATCCGGCAGGCAAACATCAAAAACCGCCGTCCGGTGCTCATCGCCGAGTGCGGGGCGCAGCTCCGACCGCCAACGGCCTGGCGGAGCACGAAGCTGAGCCTGGGGCGTTAGCTCCAGGGGTGCGTCGCCGGTTCGGTGTGTGCCGCATTGCACCTCACTCCAGTGGCTAGCGCCGTCGGCTCAGCCCAGAAGAGCGTCACCAGGCCAACCGCGCAACCCATTGCACCGCCAACAGTACCGGCAGCAGCACTAACGACACCGTCGCTCCCGGAAGCACAACCGCGCGAAAACCGCGCGCCAGCCGCGCGAGCTGCCACACGCGAAACGGCACCTGCAGCACCACCGCGCCAAAGAGCGCAATGCCCGCGGGGTTGAAGTTCCACGCACGTGCCCATTGCGCGCGAGACAGGCAAATGAACGATCGCGTCAAACCGCAGCCTGGGCAGTCAATTCCCAACAGGCGGCGCCATTGGCACACCTCGGGCAAGGTGCCCAGAGCGCCCGCGCGGACGCGGCCGTCAGAGCGAACTTCAAGCGCCCACGAGATGCCAAGTGTTGCCACGCACAACGCCAAAATCGACGCATGATATTGCCGTGAATCGATCATGGACGTACCGCGTCTTGAAACTCGCTGGACACAGGCCGGCGCGGGCGGCATGGAGTGTAGCCTCGCATCGTTCACGGCGCACCGGCCTTTTTCTCGGCGAGCGCCGCGCGAAATTCCTCCAACTGCCGCGCCATCTGCTTGGTGTGCGGGTCGAGCTCGACCGCTAGCGACTGGTACTTCACGGCATTCTCATAATCGGCCTGGGCGAAGTAGCACCGCGCCAGCGTGTCCAAATAGCCGGGCGTCGCCGGCTCGATCTCCAACGATTTCCGCGAGGCGGCCAGCGCCTCGGCCTGATCGCCTTCGGTGTTGGCGATCAGCCACGCAAGCTGGTTATACGGCGTGGCCACTTCGGGCAACTGCTGGATTTGAAGCCGAAACTGCTCCGCCGTCTCGCGGATCAGCTCCCGTGTCTGCGCGTGCCACTGGGGATCGGTCCCGTCGAGCCGGAATCGCGCGATCAGCACATCGACGTCTTGCGCGTCGAATTCGGTCGCCTGGTCGAGGTGCTCGACCTGCTTGGCGCGATCGCCCAGCGTTTCGTAATGACAGGCGTAGAGAAAATGCAGTCTGGCACTCAGGCCGTTTCGGCGTTCCTGGTTACGCCTTGGTTCCACGCGTGGCTGAGCACCCTTGGGCTGGCGATGATCGAGCGCCGCCAAGGCCTCCTCAAATACGCGCGCCGCGTCGAGATAGCGGAGCTCGTCGTAAAACATCTCGGCGAGGTACAACTGCGCTTCGAGCGTGCGTGGCTGTCCGGGTTCACCCGTCTGGACCGCCCGGCGGAACTCCGCCTCGGCCCAGCCACTTTGGCCGCGGCGGCGCAGTTGCTTGCCGACCTCCAAGTGATCGACCTGGTTGTCACCCCCGAGTGCCAGCGCCCTGGTGGCCAGTTCGCCGGCCAGCGCCGTGTTTCCCTGGGCATGGCGAGCCTCGGCCAGCGCATAGATCAGCCGTGCGTCCTGTTCGATGCTCGCGGCAAAGCGTTCGGCCAGCTCATCCACCATGTCCCACGCCTGTTGTTCGACCAGCCAGCTCACCAGCTCAGGCAGGCTCTCCGCATGAGGCTGTTCGTAGGCCAGCAGCCGTCGCATGGTCGCCAATGCCTTGTCACGTCGCCCCACGCGCAAGAGCAATTCCGCCTCGTGCCGCAATAGCGCCACCACAATCGTGCTCGTCGACTGCTCGGGAAATTGCGCGAGCGCGATCTCTTCCATCTCGGTGAGCCGTGACCACTCTTGCGACGCCGATGCCGCGTCGTCGTGCTCGGCGACGTAGGCGCGCAGCCAATCGGCCGCCGGCCGCGGACTTGGGCCGATCGTCGTCAAAATGGTCTCGCCACGAGCCGGCCAGCTCTCCGTCTTCGCGCGCGACGCTTGCAAAAGCGCCAGCGCGGCCTGCTTCGACAAGAGCGGCGACTTCTCGTAACGCGCCACGCGACAGAGCGCGGCCACGCCCGCGTCGTCGGGCAGCCGTGCCAGGTCGTCCAGCCGCGCGGCCCGTCCCTCCTGGTCCAGGTCCTGATAGTTCTTCATAAGTTGCCGCACGTCCGAGGGATCGCTCGCCACCGTCCACTCGATCCGCATCGTCCGCAGGAGATACTTGGCGCGGGCGGCAATCTCGATGTCGTCGTGGTTCTCGGCCACCGCCAGTGCATCGAATGCGGCCAGTCCCAACTCCTTCAATTCGGTCTCGGCCCGCTGGCGCGCGAAAAAGTCGTCATTGCCAAGCTTCTCGATCAAGGCGGCAATGGCCGCGGCCGGTGGATCGGCCGGCGCGGCGGCGCTGACTCGTCCCTGGGCAGCCGCCAGCCAAACCGCCGCTACGCTGAGCCAAGTGAGAATTTGGCCCCACTCGCGGAATCGTTTCATGTTCTTGAACTGCCGTCTTTTACGGACCCTTGCCCAGCATAACCCTTTGTTGCGGAAGGCGGCAAGCCAATCACGGCACAGCGATGGGGGCATCCCAATGGTATCGGCTACTTCCGCGGTATGAGGTACAATGCTCCGCTCACGGGAGTACAGGGCATGGATGCTCATGCGATTGCAACGGGCGCGCCGTCATGTCCACGTCAAAGCGCGCACCGCGGCCTCGCCTGGCCAGAGTACCGGCTACTGGCCGGACCTCGCGAGGACCTGCGGCTGTCGTGTCGCTCGGCCGTCGTGCTGGCCATCTACGGTGCCACACTCTTGTTGACAAACCTGGGGAGTGGCCGCGTCTTGACATATCACGAGGTCTACTTCGCCCAGCCGGCGAAGGAGATGTTGGCCTCGCGCAATTTCGTGGTGCCCGCGATCAACGGAATCCCCAGCACGGATAAGCCGCCGGCCGTGCACTGGATGATCGCTCTGTCCATGCATGCGCTGGGAAGCGGGGCCGAGTGGGTGGTGCGATTGCCATCGGTGATCGCCGCCCTGACGACGGCGCTGGCGATAGCCGTCATGGCCGCGCGATGGTTTGGCGACCGCGTGGCCCTGGTGGCGGGACTCATGCAGCTCACCGCCCTCTACGTGTTGATGCAGGCACGACTGGCCGAGGCCGACATGCCGCTTTGCGCCGCGGTGACGATCGCGATGTGCGCCTTCTCTTTCGCGAATGTGGACAGCCCCCATGGTCGCGCACGCACGCGCTTGGCCGCCTGGATGTTTTTCGCGGCAACGGGGCTGGCGTTTCTCATCAAGGGCCCCATCGGACCGGCGTTGATTGGTTCAGGCTGCGCCCTATTCTTGTTCATTCAGCAAGACTTCCGTGCAGTACGATTTTTTCTCGATCCGCTGGGGCTCGCGATACTGGCCTTTTGTGTCTTGGCATGGCCTCTGGCTGCATATGCGCAATACACGCCGATCCTGGAGGACTGGTGGCTCGACCATATGGGAAGGATTGCAGGCCAGCTCGGGGGAGAAAAGCCGCTCGGCTTCTACTTCTATACGATTCCCATGCTGTTGATTCCGTGGACGCCGCTCGCGGTGCTGGCGACCGTCGGCGGCTTGCGTGAGGGACGTTTCGGCCTCCCCATCTGGCGATTCCTGGCCTGTTGGTTCGTGGCGGGCCTCGTCCTGCTCTCCGCCAGCAAGTTCCAACACAAGCATTATGCCATCCCACTCTTGCCGCCGTTGTCGATCGCCGGAGCGCTTGCATTCGTTCACTTTGCCGGTCGCATGCGGCGGTGGCCGGCTCATGCTTCGATCGTTGTCGTGGCGACCATGGCGGGCTTGGGCGCGTCGGCCGTGGTCCTTGTGCAATACGTTGTCACGAAGGCCCCGACCGCGATCGACGTATTACTGTGCGTCGTGGTTGCCGCCGGAATTTGCTACGTGCTGGGGCGAAATCGACTCCGTTTCAGCTCGCAGTTGGCGCTCGTCTTTGGCACGATGTGGATCGTCGGCGTCGGCGTGCAGACATGGGTCATGCCCAGCCATGACTCGTACCGCCACCAACGTGAGCTGGCCGAACGCATCAACCGCCGACTGCCGCGCGGCCAGCCGCTGTACATGGTGAACCTGCCAGAGAACCAAATCAGCTATTACCTCGCGCCGCCCGTGGTGCGCTGGGATGACGGCGCACAGGCTGGCGACCGACTCGTCGCCGCGCCGGCGCGCGTCGCCTACGTGCTCGCGCCGTCCTGGGCGGCCGAACATTTAGCTCGTTACGGCGACATCGAAATCCTCGATCGAACCTCGACGATTCGGCACGTACAGACCCCTCGCGACCGACTGACACTCATCAGGTTCACGCAACGCGCCTTCGCCGCAAGCCGTTCGACCGACGCGCACCATTAGCCGTCGGCGCGCGGCGATTGCCGTGAACCCATTGCGCCGGCGCTGTGCTCATAGCGGCCGCGTCGCGACTACTATCGGTCAAGATTCAAAAAAACTCCCAATCCTCGACGGCCCTGCCGCCCTTTAATCTGCGCGCCGTCCGATAAGCGTCGACCAATCCCACGACCCAAAAAAGCGGTGCTAATGGCTACCCGCCCCCTAGGGCGGGTAGAAAATGCAGTTCGCTATCTTTGCCGATGGCCGCCTGTAAACCGCGATTGCTGAGCGTGCCGTCGATCGACACGGCGAGTCCGGCCGCCAAATGCTCGCCGTCGAGCAGTCTCGCTGCGATGCCCGGAAACCGCGCCTCAAACTCGTCGATCACTTCGCGTACTGTCGCGCCGCTCGCTTCGATGCGGTCGGCACCGCCGGTCACATCGCGCAACTGGGGTGGCACAAACACGGTGGCCATTATTTCGCCAGAATTGCGGCGCATACGCGAGGTGGCGACATGGGCAGCTCGCGCATCCGCACGCCGACCGCGCGGTAAATGGCGTTCGCGATCGCCGCCGGTGGCGCGACGATCGGCGTCTCGCCCACGCCGCGCACGCCATACGGGTGTCCGGGATTGGGCACCTCGACAATGATCGTGTCGATCATCGGCACGTCGAGCGCCGTGGGCATGCGGTAGTCAAGGAACGTGGGGTTGAGCATCCGCCCTTGGGCGTCGAACACGTATTCCTCGTTCAGCGCCCAGCCGATTCCCTGCACGGCGCCGCCTTGCATCTGGCCCTCGACGTAGCTGGGATGCACCGCTTTGCCGGTGTCCTGAACGGCGGTGTAGCGGAGGATGGTGACCTTGCCGGTTTCGCGATCGACTTCCACGTCGACGATGTGCGTGCCGAAGCCGTTGGTGGCGCCTTGCGGATCGACCGTGGCGCGCCCGACGACCGCGCCGCCGGTGTGGTGCAGCTTCGCGGCGAGCTCCTTGAAGGTCATCGACTTGCCGTTGGCGCGAAAGACGCCGCTCTCGCTCGTTACTTTCTCCGGATCGCAGCTCCAGATCGATGCGGCTCGCTCCCTGAGCTGGGCGAGAATATCCAAGCCCACCTGGTAGGCGGCCAGCCCGGTGGCAAAGGTGACACGGCTGCCGCCGGTGACGTCGGTGTAGCCGACGCTGTCGGTATCGCCCACCTGCGGCAGAACGTCCTCGGCGGCGATGCCCAGCGTCTCGGCCAACTGCATGGCGACACTGGTCCGCGTGCCGCCGATGTCGGTTGAACCCTCGACGAGTGTGACCGAGCCATCGGGATTGACGTTGGCCGCGGCGCTCGACTTGAGGCCAATATTGAACCAGAACCCGCTGGCGACGCCGCGGCCGCGGTTGGCGCCCGAGAGCGGTGACTGGTAATGCTCCGAGGCTTTGGCGGCCTCGAGCGTCTCGACGAAGCCGATCCGCGGATACTTTTCACCGTCGACGCGGCGCGTGCCCTCCTTGGCGGCGTTGCGCAGGCGGAGCTCGATCGGGTCGATCCCCAGCCGCTCGGCCAGCTCGTCGACAACGGTCTCGCAGGCGAACGCCGCGTGCGTGGCGCCGGGCGCACGGTATGCGGCGGTCTTGGGCTTGTTCAAAACGACATCAAATCCGTCGACGCGTGCGTTGGGAATGTCATAACAACTGAAAACGCACATGCAGCCCGGGCCGATCACTCCGCCGGGGAATGCCCCGGCGTCGTAGGCCAGCCAGGCTTGCGCGGCGGTGAGCTTGCCGTCCTTCGCGGCGCCCAGCTTGACGCGCATAAACGACCCGGGAGTTGGGCCGGTCCCCTCGAAGACCTCGGCGCGGGTCATGGACATTTTTATGGGGCGGCCGCACTTGCGGCTTAGTAGCGCCGCCACTGGCTCGAGATACACCGAGATCTTCCCGCCGAAGCCGCCGCCGATTTCGCACGGCACGACGGTCACGCGCGAGATGGGGATTTGCAGCAGCTCCGCCGTTTGTTGGCGAGCCGTGAAAGCACCTTGCGTGGCGGTCCAGATTGTCACGTGCCCATCAGCGTTCCAGAGCGCCGTGGAGACGTGTGGTTCGATGTAGCCCTGGTGCACGGTGGCGGTGCGGAACTCGCGCTCGATGACGACTTCGGCCTCGCGGAGGCCGCGCTCGATGTTGCCCTGCTCGAAGACGATGTGCCGCGCGACATTGCTGGGCTTGTTGGCGCGCTTGCCCATCTCGTTGGTGAACACGTCGTCGTGCAACAGCGGCGCGTCGTCCTTCATCGCGTCGAGCACCCCGGTGACCGGCGGCAGCGGCTCGTAATCGACCTTGATCAATTCAAGCGCCTCTTCGGCCAGGTCGGCATTGGCCGCCGCCACGGCCGCCACGGCCTGGCCGTGATAGAGCACCTTGCCCCGCGCGAGCACGTTGGCGCCCAGGTGGGCAAGATTGACCGTGCCTTCGCCGAGCTCGGTCATCTTGTCCACCAGGTTCGGCATGTCGGCGCTGGTGACGCACGCATATACTCCCGGCAGCTTCGCCGCGGCGGAGGTGTCGATCGAGCGGATTCGCGCGTGGGCGTGCGGGCTGCGCAGGATCTTGCCGTGGGCGAGATTGGCCATTTGCACATCCTTGCCGTAGATGGCTCGGCCGGTAACCTTGTCGGCACCGTCGTGACGGACGGGGCGAGTGCCCAGGACTCGCATTGGGCGATTAGTGTGCTCTTCACGCGGAGTGGTGGCCATCAGCGTTTTACCTCCTGGAGGCGGTTGGCGGCCTCCTGCACGGCGCGAACAATCTTATCGTAACCGGTGCAGCGGCAAAGATTGCCGGACAGTTGGAAGCGAATCTCCTGCTCACTGGGCCGCGCGCAGCGGTCCAAGAGCGCCTTGGCCGCCACGAGAAAGCCGGGCGTGCAGATGCCGCACTGTAGCGCAGCCCCTTCGAGAAAACACTGCTGCAGCGGATGCAGGTGGCCTAAATTGGCGATTCCCTCGACGGTGGTGATCTCGGCGCCTTCGGCCTCGACCGCCAGTACCAGGCAACTATCCACGGGAACGCCGTTCAAGAGCACGGTACACGCGCCGCAGTTGCCGTTGTTGCATCCCTCCTTGGTGCCGGTGAGCCCCAGCGTGTCTCGCAACGCATCCATGAGGCTGTGGCGCGCCTCGCACAAAAACTCAGCCGGCTCGCCGTTGACGGTCGTGGTGACGTGTAACTTTTTGGCCACGTAAAGCCTTTCTCGCAGGCGAGGGATGAAGTTCATGGTGCGAGTGCGCGTTGGACCGCGTCGGACAGCGTACGTTTCGTCAGCACACCAACAAGGTGCGTGCGGTATTCGGCCGGGCCGCGGATGTCGCTGATCGGCCGCGCGGCACGCTTTGCCAGCTCACCCGCTTGGGTAAACGATTCGGCGTTGGCCGGCTTGCCGGCTAGCCAATCTGAAGCCTCCGTGGCCAGCACGGGGGTGGGCGCCACGGCGGCCAGTGCAATTCGCGCCGCCTCGATCACGTTTTCGCGCGGTCGCAGACAGACCCAGCTTGCCACGCCCACGACCGCGATATCCATTTCATTACGCGGAATGAACCGCTGGTAACGGCATCCGCTGCGCGGCTGAGGCGGCGGAAACTCCAGGCCAACCAGGAACTCGCCACGCCGCAGCACGTTTTTTCCTGGCGCGGTGCAAAACCGGGCGACCGGGACGCGGCGAGTGCGCTCGGGCCCGGCGATTACGCATGCGGCGTCGTAAGCAATCAAGGGCGGAATGCTATCGGCCGCCGGTGACGAATTGCACAGGTTGCCCCCCACCGAGGCGCGGCTTTGAATCTGCCAGCCACCGATAATCTGCGCCGCGTCCACCAGCCCCGGATAGGCGGCGGCCACCGCGGCGTCCTCGTAGATTCGGTAGCAGGGCACGGCCGCCCCCAGCCGCAAGCCGCGATCCGGCTGAAAGTCGATCTCCAATAGTTCCGGAATTTTTTTTACGTCAACGACCAGCTCCGCCTGGCGATGCCCCTCGCGGAGCTGAACCAAAATGTCGGTCCCGCCGGCCAAAATCGTCGCCATTGGCCCGCGAGCCGACAGCAAGCTGACAGCCTCGTCAATGGTGGACACCGCGGCGTACTCGAAGTCTTTCACGATAGTTCCTTGGTGGCCTCGGAGCGCGACAGTGCGCCATCGGTGACGTTCAGCATTTCGCCCTTCAGAAGAATTCGCAATATCGCCCCCCCAATGGGGCGCTGTCAAGCGACGGCGCCGGCCATATCGACCATCAAGCGGTGATGGCAAACCACTTTGCGTCGTGGCTGCCAGCGGACAGAAAAATCGAAAATCGTGCTGTCGGGTTCGTCGCTCATTGATGGATTGATGTGGTAGCGTACGTCGAACATCCTATATCCGTGGAGTAATCGCTTTCATGTTTCACATTAGCTCGATCGGCCGGCATCGCCGGCATCTCGGTTCGCGCCACAAGCGGCTGCAAATCGAATCGCTCGAAGTTCGCAGGCTGCTCGACGCGACGGCGGAAATCCACGGCACCGTGTGGAACGACACCGATGGCGACTCCCTTCGCGACACCGGCGAACACGGACTCGCGAACTGGACCGTCTACCGCGACGAAAACGCAAACGGCGCCTTCGACGCCGGCGAGCCAACGACCACCAGCGGCCCGGAGGGAGAGTTTGCTTGGGTCGACCTGCCGAGCGGAAGCTACAGGATCGGCGCGATCGAGCAGCCGCCTTGGCAACAGACCTATCCCGAAATCTCCGCAAGCCTGTCGTTCATCGCTCGATATCAGGACAACACAAACGGGATCAACGGCCTCAATGGCGCCGAGGCGATTGCCGTCAGTCCCGACGGCAAACACGTGTACGCCGCATCAATTCTGGAGAACAGCCTGGCGGTCTTTGAGCGCGATTGGGAGACCGGGGCGCTCTCGTTTCTGGAGTATCATCACGACGGTTCGGCGGGGGTTGATGGTCTGTCCGGCGCGCACTGGGTCGCGATAAGTCCAGCCGGAGACCACGTCTACGTTTCGGGGCGTGGTGACGACGCCGTGGCGCTTTTCAGCCGCGACAGCCAGAGCGGGTTGCTCACGTTCGTGGAGCGCGTGAAGGACGGCGTGGGAGGCGTCGACGGCCTCAACGGCGCCTCGGTCGGCAGCGTCTCGCCCGATGGGCAGCATTTTTACGTGGCCGCGCGGTTCGAAGACTCGGTGGCTGCGTTTCAGCGCAACCCCACGACGGGGCAATTGACCTTCCTCGCGGTCTATCGCGACGGCGTGGCAGGGATCGACGGGCTCAACGAAGCGCGCGGCCTGGTGGTGAGCCCCGATGGGCAGTTCGTCCATGTGGCCAGCCTGGCCGACAACGCGGTCGCCGTGTTTGAGCGGGACGAAGCCAGCGGATTGCTCTCGTTCGTGCAGGTGGTGAAGGACAATACCGGCGGCGTCAACGGCCTGGACGGCGCCATCGCCGCCTTTGTCAGTCCCGACGGAGACCACCTCTACGTCGCGTCGATCGGCGACGACGCGGTCGCGGTCTTCAGCCGCCATCAGGTGAATGGATCGTTGACGTTCGTGGAGATGGTCAAGGACGGCGTGTCGAGCGTCGACGGGCTGGACGGCGCGATCGCCTTATCGCTGAACGCCACCGGAAAACTGTTATATGTGGCGGGGTACAACGACGACTCGGTATCGGTATTTCATCGCGACGCGTCGACTGGAGAGCTATCGTTCGCTGGGAAATACGCCAATGGAGTCGCCGGCACGAGTGGCCTCAACGGAGCCCACGGCGTCAGCGTGACACCCGACGGGCGGCACGTTTACGTCGGCGCTTACGAAGACGACTCAGTGGTGGCCTTCCGCGCTCTTGTCTCGACTCATCTCGTTACGATTGGCGAAGGAGAGGTCGTCACGGGGATCGACTTTGGCGAACAGGCACTGCCGGGCGCGAATCAGCCGCCGGTGCTCGAGCCGATCGCCCTTCCGCCGCCGCGCGACGTTGGGGTGCTGGTGAGCTTCGTGGCCGTGGCGAATGATCCCGACGCGCCGGCAGGGACATTGACCTACAGCCTCGACGCGGGGGCGCCCAGCGGCGCGACGATCGACCCGGTTACCGGTCTGTTCGAGTGGACACCCAGCCTGGCCGACGGCCCCGGCACGTACGCGATCACGGTGCGCGTCACCGACAACGGTGAGCCGTCATTGGATGACGAGATTGCCCTGGTGATCGAGGTGCTGCAACCGGGAGATGTAGATCTCGACGGGGACGTCGATTTCGACGATTTCCTGGCGCTGCAAATCGGCTTCGGAACATCGGCCGGCGCCACGCGCGGCGACGGCGACCTGGACGGGGACGGAGACGTCGATTTCGACGATTTCTTGCTTCTGCAAATCAATTTCGGCGCCGACTAATACCAGTCCGAAGCGCAAGCAAGGGCCGCACCGGTCGTTTCCCTCGCTTGCGCCTCGGGCTAGTGTGCTGCACGCCGCGCCGTGGATGATTCCGCCGCCAGCTTCGATTCGAGATACTCGACCGCGCGCTGAAGCTGCGGGTCGAACCGCGGCGTATCGCGAGCGGTCGAGCCGTTGGTGGCCGAGGCGGACGTCGGGCGCCCGACGATATCGCGCTGGCGCCGGTCAAGGTGGGTTTTCTCGAAATCCTCGTTGGATAGCTTCACTTCAAAGCCCGGATCCGGCGTCACACCCCAGAGATCCGTATCTTTGTCGTCCTTGTGGCGGTGGATATTGCGGCGGCTGGGGCGCCAATAGGTGGCCGTGGTCAGCTTCAAGGCGCTTTTGCCACGTTCCAGGTCGATGACGCTCTGCACGCTCCCTTTGCCCCAGGTGCGCTCGCCCACGACAATCGCGCGGTGGTGGTCCTGGAGACAAGCGGCCACGATCTCGGCGGCGCTGGCGCTATAGCGGTTCACGAGCACCGCCATGGGCAGGTTGGTGAAAACGCTGCCCGGCTCGGCGTCGAACGTTTCCAGCTCGTCCCCGCCGCGGCCGAGCGTGCTGACGATTCGTCCCTCGTCCAGAAACTGGTCGCAAACTTCGACCGCCTCGTGAAGCAGGCCGCCCGCGTTGTCGCGCAGGTCAAGCACCAAGGCGCGCGGCTGGCGGTGGCGCAACCATGTGATCGCTCGCTCCAGCTCGTCAGAGGTTTGTTTGTAGAAGGCCATAATTCGGATGTACGCGATGTCCGTCGTGCCGTCGAGCAGGAAATTCCAGCTATTGTCTGGATTGCGCGTATCGCCCAGCACTGTATCCACCTGAATGATCGCTCGTTCGATCTCCAGCTCCACCGGTTTATCGTCCCCCTCGTGAAGGACGGTCAGGCGGACCTTTTCCCCGCGTCGGCCGCGCAAAAGGCGCAGCGCATCGTCGATCACAAACCCATCGGTGCTTTGCCCGTCGATGGCCACGATCTTGTCGCCGGCCAACACGCCCGCTTCGTAGGCCGGCGTGCCGACCAGTGGGCTGAGGACCGTGAGTTGCTTGGTCTCGGCGGGGAGCGAGACTTGGATGCCGATGCCGCCGAACTGTTGGTCGAACTCCTCTTGCAGGCCGTTATTTTCCTCGGGACCGTAGAAGGCGGAGTATTCGTCGAGCTTGTTCAAGATGCCGGCCAGGGCGCCCTCGAACAGCTCGCGCCGATCGACGCGCTCCACGTAATGCCGGTCGATCTGGTCGAGCGTCTCGATCAGCGTCTCGACCATCGGCCCATATCGGCTTCGCTGGGAACTCCCGGCCTTTTCGTAGCAAATGACCGAAACAATCGCCACGATCAGCAATAGCTGCATGTTGCGACGCGGCATGGGACGATACCTGGGTGTGTGCGGAGTCGATGTGACGCGGAGCCGGTCACGACGCTCCCTTCCATGGTACTCACGCCTGCCGAATCGACAATGGCGAAGAGCCCATTCGCGGCTTTTGCACTAGTCGATCCACAAGAACGGCACCGGCACAAGGAACGCGTGCTGCTCGTAGAGGCTCAGCACGCCATGCCAGGCGGTGTATTGACTGAAGAACACGACCAGCACATACAGCGCGGCCACCGGCAGCGCGAGCAACCGCGCGGTGAATCGCAGCAGCCAGAAGCGCGGCAGACGACGACGCTTGGCGCGTGCGTACGCCCAGCCCGCGAACAGCCGCGACGGAAAGATAAACATCACGAAGAACAGGCTGGGGAGCCAGGCCGCCTCGCGTGGGACCATCTCGATCTTCAGCAAATAAAGCGGCAACGCCGAGATCAACGTCACGGACAACACCAGTAGAAAGAGCACCGGCGCGCGGGCCCAAAGGGCGCGTGTCGCGCGCCAGCTAAAGAGCGCCGCCGCGCGGTTCTCGGCCGCCAGGTGCGTTTGCAGGAAGGGCAGGTGCAGGACGACGATGCCGAGCGAAACGGCTCCGAGCCAACCGGCCCAGGGCGCCTTGGGACCGGCCGCCATGAGCGTCACCGGGATCGCCAGCCAAACCAGTCCGCCGAAAAACCCACGCACGCCAAGCCAGAAATAGTGCGGCAGCCGAAGCTCGCTCACAAGATCGCAGACCGTATCGCGGAGCTCGATATACACGCCGCCGCGGCAGAGCCGGCGCCAGATGCGCCGCGGACTCACGAAGGGCCAGAGGAAGTGCCAGAGCCTTCCTCCACGCAGCATCGCGCCGATCAGGTGCAAGACAGCCAGGAAGCCGAGCACGACGAGCGCCAGCAGCCCGGCGCGCGAAGTGAAACTGTCGCGGTCAATCAAGCGCGCGGAGTGCCACATCGCCGCGTAGAAACGAACCGGAAGCAATACCAGCCAGGCGCCGACGATGATGCCGCCGATGCGCGCCGCCTTCGAGATACCCACAAAACCGGCGGCGATCCTGCCCGTGCGGCCCACGCGACCGCCGGCCTCAAGCAAGTAGCCCAGCGACGCGAATTGCAGCACCGGAACGGCCGCCAAGATCGCCAATCCGAAGATCAGCGTGAGTATTCCGAATAGCCCATAGGCAGCACGGGCCACCACGCCTAGGCTACGCCGAACGATACCCCGGCCGGCGCGCAGTTGGAATGGCGAAGCTCGATGGGCAATTCGCTCACTCGTGCCGACTGTGTCGCTCGAGACGAGCTCGGCCTCGACCAAATTGTCCCACGTCGATTGAACCATAGCGGGTCGACTGCTCAAATTGGCGCGCGTCATGGGAGTGGCACGCGATTCTGGCGACTGTTTCGGCCTGATGAATCATTCGTGCGAGCGCAGCCATTATTCTGCCGATTGTCGAGCGCGTCGACCAGCCGGTTACTCTGGCGACGACGAGCTCGCGGCGCGACGCGCGCCAGTGCGATAGAATGATCGGCGTGCGGAGGATGTGAGGATGTGCAGGCGCGATTGGCTGTTCGGGGCGATCGCGGTCGGCGCGTTGCTGTCGATCATCGCGATGCTGTTTCCGCGCGCGACCGCAACGCGTCGGAGTGCAGCCCGCCTCGTTGCCAGCCGCACACCGTCCGCGAACCCCATGGTCCATGCGGCCGAGGCGCTTGACAAGGCATTGCCTGTTGCAAGGAAGCACACAGCGCGCCGGCGCGTCGAATTCGCCGACGAGCTGACCGTTGCGAGGCGGTTGGCGCTGGGCCTGGTTGGGACGATTCCATCGCTCGAGGAGATTCGCTGGATCGAGGAGCAGCCGGCCGAGGAACGGATCCCACGGTGGACCGAGCGGTTGCTCGCCGACCGGCGATGGGCCGACTACGCGGCCGAGCGATTGGCCCGCGCGTACGTTGGCACCGAGGTTGGGCCGTTCTTGGTGTATCGGCGCCGGCGGTTTGTGTCCTGGTTGGCCGAGCAGCTCTACGCCGGCCGGCCGTACGACGCCGTGGTGCGCGAGATGATCGCCGCCGAGGGGCATTGGACCGATAAGCCGGCCACGAACTTCATCACCGTGACGATCGAACCCCAACACGGGCCGCGGCCGAACGCGGCGCGGCTGGCCGGCCGAGTGACGCGCGCCTTTTTGGGCCTTAGGCTGGATTGCGCCGAGTGTCACGATCATCCTTTCGCTCCGTGGAAGCAGGACGACTTTCATGGCCTGGCCGCTTTCTTCGGACCGACGCGCCAAGGTTTCGGCGGCATTGAGGATGGTCAGGATCAGTACAAGCTGCTGAACCGCGCCATGGGAGAACGCCAACAGGTGGATCCCAAGGTGCCGTTCGGCGCCGAGTGGCTGCCGCGCGAAGGGCATCTCCGCGCGCGGCTCGCCGCGTGGGTGACCGATCCGCAGAACAAGTCCTTTGGTTTGGCCACCGCCAATCGAGTTTGGGCGCTCGTGTGCGGGCTGCCGCTGGTAGAGCCGATCGACGACGTAACAGGGGAGACTCCGCCGGCGCTGAGCGTGTTGGCCGACGATTTCGCGTCGGGTGGTTACGATATGCGGCGGCTGATTCGAGGAATTGCCTTCAGCGAGGCGATCCGACGTGAAGGTCGCGAGCATGTTGCAAAGGGTGATTCCGCCGAGGTCTCGGCCCTGTCGAACTCCTGGTCGGCATTCCCCATGTCGCGCTTGCGGCCCGAACAGCTTTCGGGGGCGATATTGCAGGCCAGCTCGCTCGTGACCATCGACCGTGAGTCACCCGTCCTGGTGCGCTTCGCGCGATTGGTGAGCGAAAGCCAGTTCGTGGGCCGCTTTGGCGACGCGGGAGACCAGGAGTTCGACGAGCGACCAGAGACAATTCCGCAGCGGCTGTTGTTGATGAACGGCCAACTCGTGCAGGAGCGAACGAAGCAAGATTTGTCGAATGCGGCGACGCGCATCGCGCTCTTGGCGCCCGACGATGCCACGGCGGTGGAGACGGCGTACCTGGCCGTTCTCACGCGCCGGCCTTCGCCTGCAGAGCAAAAGCACTTCGTGGCGCGCCTGGCAGGCGCCCGCCGCAATGAGCGCCAATCGAGACTGGAGGATTTGTATTGGTCGTTGATCAACTCGACTGAATTTGCGTGGAACCACTGACGCGCGAAGGCGAGGACGGACATGAGCTGCGACTGGAATCGTCGCGATTGTCTACGGTGGACCGCCGGCAGTGCCGTGCCATGGTTGGCCAACATCGGCCGGCTATTGGCCGCCGAGGGCGAGCGATCGGCAACGCGTGCTCCAGCTCGATCGATCATTTTGTTATGGCTCGCCGGTGGGCCCAGCCAGCTCGAGACCTTCGATCCGCATCCAGGGTCGCGCATCGCGGGCGGAACCGGCGCGATCTCCACGGCGGTCAAGGGAATCAAGCTGGCCGAGGGGTATCCGCGACTGGCCGCGGCGATGCGGAGCGTCTCGCTCATTCGCTCGATGACGAGCACCGAGCCCGACCATGAGCGCGGAACGCAATTGGCCAAGACCGGTTATACGCCTGACGCCGTGACGGTGTTTCCGTCGATCGGGGCGATCTGTTGTCACGAGCTCCCGGCCCAGGGGGCCGATATCCCGCGACATGTGTCGATTCTCGCCGGAAGCTGGCCATCGCAAGGGGGGTTCTTGGGGAGCGAGTACGATGCGTTCCAGACAGGCGATCCAGCCCATCCCGTGCCCGACGTACACACGGGCGTCTCGAACGCAAGGTATCGGCGGCGTCTGGAGGACTTGGCAGTGGTCGAACGCGCCTTTGCAGCGCGCCACGGTCTACACGCGGAAACGCTGGGGCACGCGCGGCTGGCTGATCAGGCGCGGCGCATGATGAGCTCTGAGCAGTTGCGCGCGTTTGACGTGAGTGAGGAACCGGCCAGCTTAAGGCGCGCGTACGGCGAGACTCCCTTCGGCCGCGGTTGCCTGGCCGCGCGGCGGCTGACCGAGGTCGGCGTACGTGCGATTGAGGTGACCTTGTCCGGCTGGGACAGCCATGTCGACAATCACGCGGCGCATCGCAAGCTCGCCACGACGCTCGACCCCGCAATGGCCGCGCTCATCCAGGACCTGCGCGAACGCGAGCGCTTGGACACCACTCTGGTGATTTGCGCCGGCGAGTTCGGCCGAACGCCAAAAATCAACGCGCTCGGCGGGCGTGATCACTGGACGGCCGCGTTCAGCGTGGCCTTGGCCGGCGGCGCGATGCGCGGGGGCGTCGTCATTGGCCAGACCGATCCCGATGGGGGCCGCCACGTCCCTGACCCAAAAACGTTCGCCGATCTGCACGCAACCATTTTGAAAGCGCTGGGGATCAACCCTGCGAAGGAAAACGTCTCGCCGGCCAGGCGGCCGGTGAAGCTGAGCGAGGGAAACGTGATCAGCGAACTATTACAAGTCGCGTAGCAGAGCGACTATCGCCTCAGCGGTTGTCGGTGCGCGTTGACAGTCGCCTCGATCATGTCGTGCAAATCGAGTAAGTTAGATGCATGGAGGCCAGATGTGTCATGGCGACCAGACGCTTTATTCTCAATCCGTCGCGCACGTCGAAGCAGGGGCAGCAGATTAACTTGGGCAAGGACAACGAAGAATACCGCCGAATTGTCAATACGCTTTCGATGCATGCGGACGATATGCAATCAATGGGGATCGTCGCCGGCGACACGGTTCGTGTGCGGACCGAACACGGTGAGGCCATTTTTCAGTGCGAAGAAGCAAAGATTCCGCTGGGAATGCTGTTCGTTCCCTATGGTCCACCAACCTGCCGGCTCATGGGCGGCGCCACCGACGGCACCGGCATGCCGACCTCGAAGGGTTGGGAAGTAGAGGTTGAACCGGTCAAAACTGAACAGGAGCCCACTAATGGCAATCCGTAAGGCGGGCGACGCCTATAGCGGCCTCGAAAATCCGGGCGCGTCCGACAGCGTCGAGCAACAGGCCTTTGCGGCATGGGAAGAAATCGACGCAGGGCGGTTCATGCCGCGTCGCGTCCGCGGAAGCTGCCAAGGCCGAGCGCTTGGCTGAACGTTTGCCGTGCCGTCGTCCGGTCCGGACGAGAATAAACAAGGTATTGGCGAGCGGGAGGCGTAAGCCCCTCGGTCACCGCGCAATCGGCGTCAACGACCAGGAGACGACATGAGCCTCACGATTGTAGACAACGCAACCTGCACCTTTTGCGGCTGCGTGTGCGACGATATCGAGCTGCATGCCGACGGCGAACGGATCGTCGAAGCGAAGCGCGCCTGCATCTTGGGCAAGGCCTGGTTTCTCAATCACACCGCCGAACGGCTGTATCCCGACGCGCTGGTCGACGGCAAGCCGGCGAGCATCGACGAGGCGGTCGATGCGGCGGCTGAACACCTGGACCGCGCCCATATGCCGCTTGTCTACGGGCTGAGCAACATCACCTGCGAGGCGCAGCGCGAAGCAGTCGCTCTGGCCGAGCGCCTTGGAGGCGTGGTCGACAGCCACACCTCGTTGTGACACGGCCCGACCGAGATTGCCGCCCAGTTGGGTGGTAAGGTCACGTGCACGCTCGGTGAAGTGAAGAACCGAGCCGATCTCGTTGTCTACTGGGGCGGCAACCCGGCTGAATGCCACCCGCGGCATTTCACCAAGTATTCCTTGATGCCCAAGGGAAAGTTCGTGCCGCGCGGGCGCAAGGACCGCAAGATGGTGCTCGTGGACATTCGCGAGACCAAAAGCGTAGGCGCCGCTGACATTTTTTTGCAGATCCATCCCGGCAAGGATTTCGAGGTCCTGTCGATACTACGCGCGTTGGTGAAGGGCCAGCGCGTTGACGAGGCGTCGGTGGCTGACACCGGCCTTACGCTAGAACAACTACACGATCTGGTCGACCGCATGAAGCGCGCGAAGTTCGGCGTGCTGTTCTTCGGCATGGGTCTGTCGATGACGCGCGGAAAGCACATGAACTCCGCGGCGATCCTGACTTTGGCCGCCGAGCTCAATGTCTTCACAAAATTTGTGGCCATGCCGATGCGCGGGCATGGAAACGTCACCGGCGCCGATGTTGTCCTGCGGTGGACGACCGGCTACCCCTTCGGCATCAACTTCAGCCGCGGCTACCCACGCTACAATCCCGGCGAGTTCTCGACGATCGACCTCTTGGTTCGCGGTGATGCCGACGCGGCGCTCATCCTGGGCGCCGACCCCGGCGCAACGATGCCTCAGCCGGCGATCGACCACCTGGCGCGAATCCCCACGATCGTGCTCGATCCAAAAATCACGCACACCAGCCGCCTGGCGCGCGTTCACATCACTACCGCCGCCACGGGAATCAGCGCCGGTGGGACGGCCTACCGCATGGACGAAGTGCCATTGCCGCTGCGAACGGCGCTCCACTCTCCTTATCCCACCGACGAAGACGTCTTGCGCCGCATCCACGCCGCAGTCGCCAAAAAGCCCGATTGGATCACCGGCAATGGTAGAATGACGCGCTCGCAAGTTTGAGCGTCAGTCCCTAATCCAAAACCCCCTCACCCTGCCCTCTCCCCCAAAGGGGGAGAGGGGTTGTGGCGTTTCCGACCACTCATTCACGCGGCGACGATAAAGATGCTTCGGATCACGGGCGGCAAGGTCTACGATCCCGCCAACGGGATCGACGGTGTCGTCGGCGACATCTGTATCGCCGACGGCCGGATCGTGGAGACCGTCGAAGGCGCGCGGACGATCGACGCCTCTGGAATGGTCATCCTGCCGGGCGGCGTCGACGTGCATACGCACGTGGCCGGCGGGTCGATCAACTTCGCGCGTGCGATGACGCCCGAGGACCATCGCCGCACCACCGCCTTCATCCGCACGCAGACCCACCGCGGCGGCTTGGGCGGGATGACGCCCACCACGTTCGCCACCGGCTATCTCTACGCCGGCATGGGCTGGACGACCGTGAACGAGGCGGCCGTGCCGATCCTTTCAGCCAAGCACACGCATGAGGAGCTGCGCGATATTCCGATCGTCGACAAGTCCTGCTGCGTGCTGATGGCGAACAACGAGATCGTGCTCGACCTGCTGGAGGCCGGCGAGTTGGAGCGTGCTCGGCAAGTCGTCGCCTGGCAGATTTGGGCCGCGAAGGCCTATGGCGTGAAGGCCGTCAATCCTGGCGGCGTCGCCGCCTGGAAGTGGGGCAAGAACGCCAAACAGCTCACCGATCCGATCGAAGGTTACAACAAGCTACAGCCGGCGACGATCATCGCGAGTTTGGCGCAGATTGTCGACGAACTCGCTCTGCCGCACGCGCTGCACCTGCACTGCAACAACCTCGGCGCGCCGGGCAACATCTCCACGACGCTCGACACCATGAGATGCCTCGAAGGCCGCCGCGCCCACATGGCCCACCTGCAATACCACGCCTACGGCGGCGACGATTGGGACACGATGCGGTCCGAGGCGCCGAGGCTGGTCGACGCCTTCAACGCCCATGCCAACTTGACGTGCGATGCGGGCGCGGTCCTTTTCGGCGATACGGTCACGATCACCGCCGACGGGCCCTGGCAACACCTGCTCTACCAGCTCACGGGCCGCAAGTGGGGCAACCTCGATGTTGAGAACGAAACCGGCTGCGGAATCGTCCCGTATACCTACCGGCCGAGCAACCTGGTGAACGCGGTGCAGTGGGCGGTCGGGCTGGAGCTGTTGCTGTTGATCAACGATCCCTGGCGCGTGTATCTCACCACCGACCATCCCAACGGAGCATGCTTCTGGCGATACCCGGAGATTATTCAGCTATTGATGTGCAGCGAATATCGTCGCGCGTGCCTTGCGAAGCTGTCCTCGAAGGCGCTCAAGCGAATTCACCTGGCGGAGCTCGATCGCGAGTATTCGCTCTACGAGATCGCCATCATTACCTCCGCCGGCCCGGCTAGAGCCTTGGGGCTGCCGAAAAAAGGTAACCTGGGCGTGGGCGCGGACGCCGACCTAGTGATCTACAACCAGGACAGCGATGTCGCGCGGATGTTCGGCCACCCGCGTTACGTCATCAAGGGCGGCGAGACGGTCGTCGAGGACGGCGACCTTCGCGCCACGCCCGAAGGGCGATCATTTCTCGTGCGCCCGTCCTATGACGAGGCAATCGAGCAGTACCTGCGACCGTTGTTTGAAGACTACTACACGATCTCGTTCGACAATTACCCGGTTGAAATCGAGCGTCTCCCGCGGCCGGAGGTTCGCGAGACCTAGCTTGGCCGTGCTAGGCTGAGCGTCGTTTTTAGCCCAGCGCGAACAGCCGCGCCGCGTTGTGCCAGAAGATGTCTTCCACGGCCGCGTCGCTCAGCCTTTCGGACCAGCAGGCCCATTTCAGCGACCGCAGGTTTTCGAGGCCAATCAAGACCGGCTTGATTTCGGCATGTTTTTCGCCCCACACCGGGGTATCCTCATCGAGCCAGAGGAATGAATCGGCCGCCGCCACCGACCGACCGCGCAGCAGTCCCACCGGCAGGTCGGAGCCGTACAAGAGTCGCTGGTGACCGACGATCCGCAGGATCGCCTGATGCGCGATGGGCTCGCAGTTGGCGCTCGTGTCGAAATAAAGATTCTCAAGGCCGCGTAGCGCGCCAAGCCCTTCCAGATTGTGGGCCGGCTGAAAGCCGCGAGCCGAATGGGCCAGAATCAGCTTCATGCGCGGATAGTGCTGGCAGTAGCGCTGGATCCAGCTCAGGTTGCTCGGATCGGCCACCGCCCGTGCGCGGACCAGGTGCAAGGTGATGCACCACCCCTCTTCGTCGGCCACCTGGATCAATCGCTCCGGCAGGTAGTCGGGAATCTCCGCTTCCCAGGTGGGCGTTCGCGCCGCCATGGTGTGGTAGCATTTCAGGCCATGCAGCTTCAGCCGCCGAACTTCCTGGCGGACCCACTCCGGATCATCTTCCGGTCGCACGAAGAAGGCGCCACGGCAGTCGGGGGCGGCCGCCACCTGCTCGGCCACCCACTGGTTGGACGATGCGATCCGATCCTTCTTGTCCGCGCTAAAGCCGGGCAAAAAATAGGCGGCAGTGCGTCGTCGGGGGTGCAAATCGGCCACGAGCGAGCGGTATTCGGTCAGCCCCACTCGCGGCGGAAATCGCTCGACCGGCCAAGAAACCGCCTCCGACTGCCAGAGGTGGGCGTGAGCATCGAAAACACGCTCGGGCAAGAACGACCCCAGCTCGCGAGCAAAGAACTCGCGATCCACTTCACTGGCCAACGATGGTCTGGGGATTTGCACGCGATTTCGGCCTTCTTTGCAGTCACCAGGCAGTCCAGCCGCCATCGACGACCAGGTTGTGTCCGGTGACGTAGCTGCTGGCGTCGCTGGCCAGGAATACGACCGCTCCCTTCAGCTCAACCGGCGAGCCCATACGTCGCATGGGGCTTCTGGCCGTCAGCCGTTCGACTAACCGCGCGTCGATGCCGGCGCTCGGAAACGGACCGGGGCTCAAACAATTCACACGCACTCCATCGGCCGCCCAATACACGGCCAGATGACGTGTCATGTGGATGATTCCCCCCTTAAGTGTGTGATACGCCACCGGGCTGGCTTGACAGACTCCCGCGTAGGCATCAGGGTACGAGCCAACCAGGCCGTACATCGATCCGAGCATGATGATGCTCGCGCCGCCGTCGCGAGCAACCGCGTGCTCGCGCAGCAAGCGAGCCAGGAGAAAGTAGCCCGTCGCATTGGCCAAGTGGCGAGAGAATTCGTCGCCGGTCACGCGGCTCCAGTCCGCGGCCAGTGCCCCGTGGCCGTTGTTCACAAGAATGTCGACGCGACCCGATTGGGCCAAGGCGGCGTGCCAGCCTTGCTCGATCGAGGCGGCATTCATCTGGTCCAATGCCACCGAATAATGTGGCGATGGGCCCGGAAAGCCGGCTGCCGCCGTTGCGGCGCGATCCGGATCGCGGCTGGTGGCAATGACCGAGGCCCCGGCTTCGGCTAGCGCCCGGGCGAGCGCCGCGCCCAAATGGCCGCTCGCGCCGGTTACCATGGCCACCTTGCCGGTCAGGTCGAACAGGTGCTGGACGGTCGGCTCGCCTGGTTGATCCAAGGCAGTTGTTCCCACAAGACTATCGGTCAGGCCCCAATTCGGTCGATGTCGCGTCGCCGTGCAATATGCGAGTCCAAGCCCCGGAGCGACTCGCCGCCAACACGGCCAGATTGGCGCGGAGCGTCTGCAACCCTTCGCGAAGCGAACACAAGGGAGCCGCGCGCCCTTCGATCGCATCCAGGAAGGCGTTGGCTTGGGCCGTGAACAAGGCGTCGCGATCGCGACAGCACGCAGGCTCCTCGTGCCAGGCGCCACCCGGCTCGGTCATCCACCGCCAGTTCGCCGCTTGTAGATCAAAGCGAGCGGTCCCGCTCTGGCAGACGACCGTAATCGAAGTTTCGTTCGGGGCCTGATATTGGTTCAGGCTGTAGCTGCCCAGGACCGTACCATGTCGCGCCAACAAGTGCACGGTGTCCTCGACGGTGACTCCCTCGAGGACCCGATGCGCCGCATCGGCCATCACGCGGTCGAGAGGGCCGACGAGAAACTCGCCGGCGTTGAGCAGGTGGGTGAGCGCGTCCTGGATCGCTCCACCGCCACTCGCATGGTCGGCGTAATAGATCTCACGATAAGCCGGCCGATAGGTGGGGAAGTGCTGGCCCGAGTGGGCCACGATTTGCACCGGCGTTCCGAACCGCGCCGCGCCGATCGCTTGCCGCATGGCCTGTAGCGCCGCGTGTGCGCGATATACGTACGCCACCGCGATCACCAGCCGCCGCTGCCGTGCGATCGCGCTCAGGTCGTCGATGCCATCGAGCGTGGTGCTAAGCGGCTTTTCGATCAGCAGGTGGCATCCGGCCGCGGCCAGTCGAGTCGCGATCGAGATATGCAGTTGTGCGGGAGTGGCGATCACCGCCGCGTCATGCCGAACTTCAAGGACCGATTCGAGATCCGAGTAGGCCGATTCGAGCGAGTACCGCCCGGCCACCTCGCGGCGGCGCTCATCATGCGGCTCGCTAATCGAAACCTCGGCGCGGCCCGTCTGACACAGGCAGCGCACGTGCCGCTCACCGATCGAGCCGGCGCCAACGACCAATACTCGGTGCATGCCTTGATCGCTCGACTTACCGCCGGGGAGCCGACTGAATGCGACGTGTGTCCCATTGGCACATGGTTCGATTTTACCCCTCGGACCTTACGATCCCGAACTTGCAAGCCGATTGGCAAACCGGAATCCCAGTGGCGCAAATTCCTGCTGCACGCGAGTCAATCCCTGGATGACCATCACGATGTCGCACCCGTGCGCCAGAAAGGTCGCGCCCTGGGCCAATAGCCGCTTCGCCTGTTCCGCCGAGGCGCAAGGCATCCCCCATTGTTTGCCCCCCGCGCGGGCGGCGGCCGCCACGCGTTCGATTTCGGCCTGCACACGAGGATGATCGAATTGCCCGGGCAGCCCGCTAAGAATCGAAAGATCGGCTGGGCCGATAAACAGTACGTCGACCCCCGGCACCGCGGCGATTTCGTCCGCCGCCTCGACGGCCCCAGCATCTTCAATCTGCACGACGACGAAGGTCTGGTCGTTGGCGGCGCGAATGTACTCGGCGATCGGCATCGAGCAGTAGGGCATGTCGGGATTACCGCCGTCGAAGCCGCGCCGGCCCAGCGGAGCGAACTTGCACCAGCGGACGACCTCGGCCGCCTCGGCCGCGGACTCGCAGCGTGGATACATGATGCCCGCGGCGCCGGCCTCCAGCAGCCGGCCCATTCGCATGAATTCCCCCTTCGCCGGCCGCGCCATGATGTCCGACCCGCCGACTCGCGCCGCGCGCATTAGCGAGGAGGCGGTTTCCACGCTCTGCGCGTGATGCTCCAGGTCCATCCAGATCGCGTCGTAGCCCATTAGGCTTGTCAGCTCATACAGCGATGGATCGATCAGGTGGAGGCACGCGACCAACACCGGCTCGCGCCGCGCCAGTTTCGCTTTGACAACGCTCGGTCGCATCATGTTCTCTTTGGTTACAGCAAGCAGATCATAGCACATCACGCTGGATTTGCCTGGCATCGTTCCTATCTGCGGGGCGTTCGAGTATGCTTATGGACATGAGCAAGCAGGCTTCCGGACTGAGTAGTTGGTCGCCCGAGCAGATCGCTCTTGGCCGCCGATGGGTCGAGACCTGGAAACTCGCCGCCGCCGACCTGGAACGCATCCATCGCCAGGAGCTGCGCCAGCTCGACACCTACCGCGCTATTGAATTGCTGTGCGGTCCGGCGGATTACACGCGCGAGCCGCGTGCCGCCCGATCGACCTCGGGCCTGGTGGAACAACAACGCTGGTTCATGCAGGCGGCCGGTCGTGAATGAGGTCATCCAGGCCGCGTTCGAATTGCAGTCTGTTTGTCAGACGCAAGGCTGGCAGTTTTGCTTCATTGGGGGTCTCGCGCAGCTTCGCTGGGGCGAGCCACGCGAAACGGTCGATGCCGACCTGACCCTGCTGACCGGATTTGGCGGCGAGGAGCACTTTGTGCAGACTCTGCTGGCACACTTCGAGGGACGAATACCGGACGCCGATGCGTTCGCGCTGTCGCGGCGCGTGCTCTTGCTTCGCACACGCTCGGGGGTTGGCCTCGACGTGTCCCTGGCCGGATTGCCGTATGAAGAGTTGGTGGTACAGCGATCTTCCATTTTCGTGTATCCACCGCAAGTCCCTCTGCGTACCTGCTCGGTCGAAGACCTGGTCGTGCTCAAGGCATTCGCCGGACGTGGCCAGGATTGGGTCGACATCGAGCGGCTGATCGTGCGCCAGAGCGGCAAGCTGGATTGGCAATACATTCGACGTCAGTTGCAACCGCTCGCCGAGTTAAAGGGAGAGCCAGGCATCCTCAAACAACTTGAGCGCCGACGAGAAGAGTTCGAGAATTAGTGTCCGGCGAGCCGTGCGCGCAAACGAACACTTCGCGTTGCCTCCGTGCGTTCTAGCGCCACAAGGCGGGGGCAGATTGCCGCGGAACGCGCCACCGGCTATCGTACGCGGTAGCGTTCACGGGAAGTTGTGCTTGGGTGGGAGTAATGGCGTGCGAATGGTCAGACTCGCGTCGCATCAGGCGGTCCAGCACCCGTTGGTTGCTGCCATGCGAGTTTGCCTGCTGACCGCCTTGTACGTTCTGGTTTGCTGGCCGGCGGCCCACGGCGAGGACTGGCCGCAATTCCGCGGACCCAACGGCAGTGGAGTCAGTCTTTCACCCCGCTCGTTGCCCACAAGCTTTTCGGCCGAAGAGAATTCGCGTTGGGCGGTCGAGCTCGGCCCCGGCATCGCGTCGCCGATTATCGTCGCCGGCCGCGTGTTCAGCACGGCGATGGTGGGCGAGCAGAAGTTCGCCATTGTAGCGCTCGATGCGGCGCGCGGCAAGGAGCTGTGGCGGCGCCAGTTCGACACGGGGCCCTTGCCGGCGATTACGCTTCCGAACAGTCCCGCCTCGTCGACGCCCGCGGCGGATGAAGCTCGCGTCTTCGTCTACTTCAGTACGCTGGGCTTGGTGGCGCTGGACGCCACCACGGGCGACATTTGCTGGCAGGTCAAGCTCGACGAGCCACACTACCTCATGGACTGGGGCGCGGCGGCTTCGCCGATCGTGTTCGAGGACCTGGTGATCTTCTGTCAGGACGATGATCTGAGTCCGTTTCTTCTGGCTGTCGACAAGCAAACGGGCCAGGTTCGCTGGCGGACCGAGCGTGCCGAGATGCTCGCCGGTTATGCGATCCCAGTGGTGTGCGAGGTGGCCGGCCGCAAAGAGCTCGTTGTCGCCGGAACCGGCAAGCTCAAGGCGTACGACCCGTCTACCGGCCAGGAGCTGTGGACCTGCAACACGCTGGTGCGGACGATCATGACCTCGCCGGTGGTGCGCGACGGGGTAGCCTATCTCTCCGTGCAGAGCTACGGCGATACCGATCGCGTCTTGAAGTCCGCCCTGTTGGAATGGAAAGACACCAATCAGGACGGCAAGCTGACGCGCGCGGAAATCCCGCCGGCGTTTTCCGACAAGTTCGCCCAAGGCGACCGCAATGGCGATGGACACCTCGAGGGCGAGGAGATCGACCGCGCCTTTCAAGCTCCGACCAACATGGTCGGCGGTGGGAGCATCATCCAGGCCATCCGTGGAGGAGGCTCGGGCGATGTGACCCAGACCCATTTGCTGTGGAACCTGTCCAATCGCGCGCCGTCGAACCTTTCCTCACCGCTGGTGGTCGGCGACCAGTTGTTCGTCGTCAAGCGCGGTGGCCTGGCCAGCTCGTTCAACCCCGGCAGCGGCCAGACGCATTGGGAAGTCAAACGCATCAACAACCTGGGCGAGTATTACGCCTCGCCGATCGCTGGTGACGCCAAGATTTATGTCACCGGCGAGAACGGCTTTGTCGTGGTGCTTGCCGCGGGGCGCGAGCTCAACGTACTCGCCAAGAACGATCTGGGCGGCAGTTGCATCGCCACGCCGGCGATCGCCGACGGTCGGCTTTACTTTCGGACGTCGGAAAAGCTGCTCTGTTTTGGCGTCGAGTGATGCCACGCGCATTGGCTGTCCACCACATGCTCGCAACTCGATCGCTCGTAATCGTGACGTGTGTCACAGCCTTGGGCGGCATGGTTCGCGCCGACGATGCCGGCCCGCGCGTCGATGTCGTCGTGGGGCGATCGGCGGCACGGCTGGAACGACTTGCCGCCGAGGAGTTGGCCGTGCAATTCCGCCACTTGTTCGGCGCCGACGTGCGGATCACCGAGACCAGCACCGCGGTTGACCCTCCCACGGTGCTCTTGGGTAATCCCGAGTCGAATCCGGCCATCCGAGAAGTACTCGGCGCCGCCTGGCCCAAGCTGAGCGATCAGGGACTGCTGATCAAGAGCATCGAGCGTAACGGCCAGGCAGCATTAATCGTCGGCGGCAATACGCCGGTGGGCACGCTCTGGGCCGTCTATGAGCTCGGGCATCGGCTCGGCGTGCGCTATCTGCTCTCCGGCGATGTCTACCCGGTGCTACCACCCTCGTTCGAATTAAGTGGGTTCGATATCGTCGCCGAGCCCACGCTGCCAGCGCGCTCTTGGCGAACGATTCACGCATTGCCGATGGGACCGGAGGCGTGGGGGCTTGCCGAGCACCGGCGCGTGCTGCGGCAATTGGCCAAACTCAAGTTCAACCGGATCGTGCTCTCGGTTCATCCTTGGCAACCGTTTGTCGACTACGAGTTCCGTGGCGTGAAGAAGCAGACCGCCATGCTCTGGTACGGCTGGCGGTTTGCGCTCGATGGCGATACGGCCGGCCGCGCCGTGTTTCGCGGCGCTCGCGAGTTCTACAACCCCGACCTGGCGAACAAGCACTCCTATGAGGAATTGACCGAGGCTGGGATTGCATTGGCGCGGGGGGTGATCGAGTCGGCGCGCGAGCTGGGAATGTCCACGGCGCTCTGTCTGACGCCGCTGGAGTTTCCCAAAGAGTTCGCCGCCTCGCTCCCGGATGCTCGCGTGCAACAGGGCCCGGAGAGCTTGACGATCGGCCCTGGACCGCATCAGCCGCCTGACGATCCACTCTTGTTGGAGTTGGCCAAGACTCAGCTACGCGCGTATCTGACCACGTATCCGCAGATCGACGCGCTGTATTTGACGATGCCGGAGTTTCCCGATTGGGTCGCACACTACAGGCAAGCATGGCAGAGCCTGACCGAGCGGTCGAAAAGCGGCAGCAAAATCCCGCTCGAAGCGCTGCTCGAAGCCGCACGCGATCGTACGGGCGTCGCATCGGGCGAGCAGGGCGTGCGCGGCTTGCAAGGAAGTCTCTCGGCACTCGACTGCATGCACCGCTTGCTCGCCGACAGGGAGTTGTTGACGCGCGCCGACGGCAAGAAGATTGAAACGCATCTGGTGGGGCTCGACCCGGCGTTGTTCCCGGTCGCTGCCGACATCGTGCCGCCTGACACTGATCTACTGCACGTCGTCGACGACACCGCGCGGCGAGCCGCGGAACACCGGCAACGATTGGCCGATTTGAAGGCCGCTGCGGCCGGAGGCAGGTCGGCAGGGACATCCTCGCCGCGTCACAGCCTGGTGCTGACCTTGGCCGACGACAACGTGGGGTTCCTGCCGCAGTCGGCGATCACGCCGCTGCACACGCTTGTCGACGATATTCGCTCGCGCGGCTGGGAAGGATATTCGACGCAGTATGGACAGACCGTCGACCTCGATTATTCTCTGCAATACATCTCGCGAGCAAGCTGGGACATCGCCGCCGACCCGCAAGCCGTCCTAGATAATCTGGTGACACCCATGTGCGGCGCCGGCGTCACCGAGCGCGTGGCGTTGGCGTTTTCACTGATCGAACAGGCAACGCGCGTGATCGACGAGCACGACCAAGGTTTTGCGTATCCAGCGCCGAATGTGGTGATGAAGCATTACGGCGCGACCGAGGCGCCGCCCGCCTGGTGGACCGAGACCTCCGGTTTGTACGCCAGCGCCATGAACGAAATGTATCGCGCCCACGATCGCGCCCATCCGCGCGGCCGGCCTTACCTCCGCTACTTTTGCAAGCGGCTGGAGTTCGCCATCGAGCATCTTGCCAGTATCGACGCTCTGCGCCGGGCCGGAGCCGCTAAGGCCCAGGGGAACCAAACCGAGCAGATCGCGCAGCTCGAGCGAGCGGTCGAGTCGATGTACAACGCGCTCTCCGCCCTGTCGGAAGTGGCTCGCGACTCGGGCGATCTCGGAACGATCGCCATGCTTAATGAGTTCGGCTACCGCCCGTTGCAACAGGCGCTGGCCGAGGCGGAGTCGCGCTAGGGTTCAGAGCGATCATGTCCGAACCGCTCGTTTATCTCAACGATCAGATGGTGCCGGCCTCGCAGGCGCGATTGCCGATCTACGACGCCGGAATCGTGCTGGGCGCCACGGTCACGGAGATGACGCGAACATTTCGGCACGAGCCGTTTCGGATGGAGGACCATCTGGATCGGCTGGTCCGCTCTCTGCGATATGTGCGGCTAGACATCGGTATGTCAAGCGAGCGGATGGCCGCGATCTCGCGCGAGCTCGTCGCTCACAATCGTCGCTTCATCGATGCGAGTGATGAGCTGGGGCTGATTCAATTCGTCACCGCCGGCGAGTACGCCATCTATGCCGGTTCGGCCGGTGGGATCGCGCGGACCACGCCCACCATCTGCATCCACACCTTCCCATTGCCGTGGGAGCTCTGGGCCGAGTCGCTAAAAAGCGGAATGCACCTGGTCACCCCCTCGATTCGCCATGTGCCGCCTCAGTGCTACGACCCAAAGATGAAATACCGCAGCCGCATGCACTTTTTCCTGGCCGACCAGGAAGCTCGGCTGGTGGATCCGAAGGCGGCAGCGCTACTATTGGACCTCGATGCCAATCTCACCGAGACCAGTGGGGCGAATCTTCTGATCGTCGAGCGCGGCGTGATCGTCTCGCCCCCCGAGCGAAACATCTTGCCGGGAATCAGCCGCGAGACCGTCCGCGAGCTGGCCGCTCAACTGGACATTCGCTTCGTCCAGCGCGATCTGCAAGTCTATTCGGCCATCAATGCCAATGAGGCATTTCTGACCAGCACTCCCTACTGCATGCTGCCAGTTACCAAGATCAATGGGGTTCCCGTTGGCGACGGTCGACCAGGCCCCGTGTTTCGCGCTCTCTTGACGGCCTGGAGCACGCGCGTCGGACTGGATATCGAGGCCCAGATCATCGAGGGCGCAAAACGCCGGCGGGATGGCGGCCGATTAGGCTCCGCTATAGACTGAAACTGGGCCATCGCCGATCGGTGATTTGCCGCAGTCGAGTCGCGGGACGTCACCGAACAGGGGCCTCGCTCGCAATCTGAGAAAATGAACGCGCGGTTCGGTTTATTCATTTTGGTGGTGCTGGGACTGACCGCCGCAGTGGGAGCCGGCGTTCTTTTCGTCATGACTGCGGCCGCGGCCGCGCCACGGCGCGAGAGGACATTTCCGACCGCCGGCGGAACGCCGGCGGCTCTCAATGACGGCGCCGAGGCCGTGCCTCAGCGCGAGCGGATTTCTGAGGCCGTCCACGACGAACGAATCGGCAGGCAAGTCGAGGACTTCACGCTGGACGATCCCGCGGGACGCCCGCATTCGCTCGGCGATTTTCGCGACGGCCGGATATTCGTGGTCGCCTTTTTAGGGACCGAATGCCCCCTGGCACAGGCATACGGTCGCCGGCTGTCCGAGCTGGACGCCCAATACCGCGCGCGGAACGTGGTGTTCCTCGGCATCTTCTCGAACCAGCAGGACACGCTGGCCGAGATTGCCGCGTACGGCAAACTTCATGGCATCGAATTCGCACTCCTGAGAGACACCGGCAACGTGGTGGCCGACCGGTTGGGCGCGCGCCGCACTCCGGAGATTTACGTCCTCGACCACCAACGAAAAATCCGTTACCACGGCCGCGTCGACGACCAATTCGGAATCCATCGTGGCACGAACTATCAGAAGCGGTTCGATATCCGCCACGACCTGGTGGCTGCGCTCGACGACCTGTTGGCGAGCCGCCGCGTCCGCGTGCCGGCGACCCAGCCATTGGGCTGCTTGATCGGGCGGCTCCGTCCCGCCGAGGAGGGGAGCCCCGTGACCTGGTCGAAACAGATCGTGCGCATCTTTCAGCAGCACTGCCAGCACTGTCATCGGCCGGGCGAAGTGGGACCGTTCTCGCTCTTGACCTATCAAGACGCGGTCGGCTGGGCGGCGATGGTCGAGGAGGTCGTGCGCCAAGAAAGGATGCCCCCGTGGGGCGCCAGTCCCGAACACGGCGACTTCATCAACGATCCGCGCTTGACCGCGGAGGAAAAAGAGCAGATCTACACTTGGGTTGCGCGCGGAGCGCCGGAGGGGGATCCGGCGGATCTGCCGCCACCGCGCACGTTTCGCGACGGTTGGCGGATGCAGGATCCCGACCTGGTGCTTTATATCCAGCCGGAACCCTTCCCGATTCCGGCCAAGGGGACGCTCGAGTACCAGTACTTTACGCTTGACCCGCGATGTCAAGAAGACCGCTGGCTGATCGGGGTCGAGGCGCGGCCGGACTGCAAGGCGGTCATTCACCACATGGGCGTTTTCATCAAGACCGACGACGGCCTGCAGGAAGGACAGCGGTTCCAGGCCGCCGACGAGATCGCCGGCTACGTGCCGGGCATTTACTATTCCGATTTAGAAAGCCACGAACCTCTAGCGCCCGGCGCGGCCGAGGCGGCGATCGGCGCCTACCGGCTGTTACCGGCCAATGCAAAGCTCGTCGTCGAAATGCACTACACCTCCAACGGCACGGCCCAGTTGGACCATAGCGCCGTGGCGCTGAAGTTTGCCAAGCAGCCGCCGGTGCCAGCCGCCGCGCCGCGCCTGACCGATAACGCCACAGGCTCGCCCACGCTGGCCGCTGGGCAAACACGGTTGGCCGTCGACGTCCCCTCGGGCTATGGAACCTCGGAACAATGGGCGCGATACTTTTCCGAGGGACCGCAGCAGGTCAGCACGCGCCGCGTGGAGAGCACGCGTTTCGCCATCCCGCCGGGCAAAGACGATCACCTGGTTGAGGCGTGGGAAACGATCGACGACGACATCCTGGTGGCGTATCTGCACGGCCACATGCACTGGCGAGGCAAGGCGTTCCGCTTCATCGCGCATTATCCAGACGGTCGCCAGGAAACGCTCCTGGACGTTCCGCGCTACGATTTCGACTGGCAGCATATGTACATCTTCCGCCGTCCCAAGCTATTGCCGCGTGGCACGCGACTGCAATGCCTGGCCTGGTATGACAACTCGGCCCAAAATCTCCGCAATCCTGACCCAACGATACCGGTCACCTACGGCGAGCAGACCTGGCACGAGATGATGGCCGGGACCTACGAGGCGATTCGACCGCTGAGGATGGAGCTCGACGGCGATGCGAAGAGCAGCACGGCGGCGGTGGCGAGCGCCGATTTGCTGTCCGGATATACCGACGTGCGGCAAGTGGCGCCCGAGCATCAAGCGACTTACTACTATCAACGCGGGCTGCATCGGGAAGCGCGTGGGGACCGCGCCGGCGGAATCGCCGATTACAGCCAGGCCCTGGCGATCGATCCGCGTCTTGCCGCCGCGCGGATGAGTCGAGCAGCGGCCTTTGCCGCTGGGAATGACCACGAAAAGGCGCTCGCCGATTATGACCGACTTCTCGAGCGCGACGGTGATCACAAGGACGCCCTGCTGGCACGCGGCCAGCTCCATCTGCGGCGCGGCGAAACCGAAAATGCGTTTCTCGACTACACCCGCGCCATCGAGCTCGAGCCCCACGATCCGGAGCCACAGCTTTCGCGTGCGGAGATCTGGAATCTGGTCGGCGATCGAGACGAAGCGATCGCCGAATGTTCGCGAATCTTGCGCGACGTGCATCCACGCTTTGAGAAGGCACTGTTGGGCCGTGGCCTGATGCGCTTGGCGCTCGGCGAGATGGAGCTGGCGGAAAAGGACTTCGACGATGCGATCCGTCTCATGCCCTTTCAGAAGCCGCGCATCCGCTTCCAGATCGGCAATGCCTACCTGCAACATGGAGAGTTCGACCGGGCGGTGGAGTATTTTCGCGCGGTGCTCGAAGCATTGCCCGGCAGTCCCAAGGTGCTGCACGCGCTGGCCGTGGCGTATATCCGCATGGAGCGTTGGGACGATGCTCGAGCGAGCTGCGACGAGCTGGTACAGGCGGAGAACAGTTCGGCCGATGCACTGAATCTCGTGGGCCGCTTATGCCTTCACGATAAAGAGCTGGCGAAGGCCGTGACGCATTACCGCGGGGCGCTGGAGCGCGATCCGCGGCACGTCGGATCGCTTAACGACCTGGCCTGGCTATTGGCCACGAGCGACGTGGATGAGATTCGCAACCCCCAGGAGGCGCTCGCTCTGGCGCTCGAGGCGTGCCGGCTGAGCCAATATCAGATCGCGACATGTTTAGACACGCTGGCGGCGGCGCACGCCTCGGTGGGCCAATTCGAAAATGCGGCCGAGGTCGCCCAGCGCGCCGCCGAGCTGGCGGCGGCCGGAGGCCGCGCCGAGGAAATCAACAACATTCGCAATCGGATGGAGCTATACCGCAACCGCCAGCCCTTCCGCCAGCGGCTGTGATGCATGTCGCGTGCCGACCAATCGCGGCATTCGTGATGCCGAGCCGGCGGCGTAAGCCGCCGGAGTGACGCGGTGTGTGACGCCGGCCGAATCGGTGGCGCTACTCCCAGGGTTGACGCCCTGGGCTCAGCTTCTTTTTCCGACGTGCGGACCAATCGCGCCAGCTCCCTGCGCCTGAGAGAGGTTCGCTCGTGCCTCGGCATAGTCGGGCCGCAGCCGAAGCGCCTCGGCGAAGTGTTCGCTGGCGGCCAGGTAATCGCGCCTTTGGTACGCCACCAACCCCAGCGCATTGCGAACGATCGGATTACGAGGAACCAGGGTGCGAGCATTTTGAAAATGCTGATCGGCTTGATCGAGGTTGTGCGCGTTGAGCGCCAGCATGCCGAGCTGCAAGTGCGCTTCCACTGCATCGCGATTCACGTCTAGCGTCTGCTGGAAGAATTGCGCCGCCTCATCATGTTTGCCCTGGCTCAGCCGCAGCAGTCCGCGCTGCAATAGCGCCTGATCGGCCACCTGGCGGTCGGCCGCGGCGTCGGCAAATAGCGTATCGGCCTCATCGAGCCGCCCCTGCTGCACGCGAAGCAGGCCGAGCCGCAGGACTCCGCGCGCGGACCGTGATTCCCCTTGCGCCACGCGCATCAGGTGCGAATCGGCCTCATCGAGCCTCCCCGCCAGCAATTGGCAATAGCCGAGAATCTCGTGAGCCCGCGCGTCGCGCGGCCGCTTCCACAATACCAACAGACAGTGCAAAGCGGCAGCGCGGGGCCGTCCGTTTACACTCTGCAGCTCCGCCAGGTCCAGCCGTGCGTCGAGATTGTCCGGCTCATCGTCGACACGGCACCGCAACAGGGCGATACCGAGATCGGCCTTGCCGGCGCTCATGAGAATTGCGGCGCGCGTAAACAGCGGTAACGAGGGGCGACGATCGAGCGTTGGATCGTACCAGAGGTTTTCCAGCAGCCAGCGCCGGCGCTGGTCGCGGTCGGCCGGCAGCCGCTTGCGGAACACGCGCAGCGCGTTCGGCTGTCCGTCGTCGTAGAGTATCTCGTCACGCGCCCTCGGCGCGGGCACCGTCACCGCCGCCTGCGAGTAGGGAAAGTTGTCCACCGAAACGAACACGAGCTCGGCCGGCAATTCGTCGAACAACGACGAAACGTTTGCGAATTCGGCACGCACGAACGAGTTGATGGAATAGCCGCGCAGCGGCGCCGCGACAAAACCAAGGCGTGGCATCGAAAGAAGATACGGGAATGGATGACCGGCGATGATTACGGCGTTTTGGCAGCGATCGGCCAGCACCGCCACCGCCTCGAGAATCGCCTGCTGGTCCGCGCGGTATTCGCCGCTGCGTTCCAGTGCGGCTCCATTACGCGGGAATGGTGAGTCGGCCATGGATGGAAATAACTTACCGTCCCAGTTCACGACGTTGACGGCCACCAGAAGCGAGACCACGGCAAAAGGCCAGGCGGTCTTGAGTCGCCCATTGAACAGCACCATTCCCAGTACGGCATAAATGAGCGGCACGCCCACCGTAAAGTATCTCGGGACCGGGAACTGCACATACAGCGCCACCGCCAGAATGTTGCCGATCACAATCAGCCAGGCGAGCAACGCGCGCGATTCGAGCTCCCAGGCCGTACCGATCGCGCTGACAACGTGGCCTAATCGCCCACCGGGCGCCGGTTCTTGCATCCGTAGTCTCATCCAGCGGCCCACCTGCCAGAGACACACCACCGACGCGGCAACCGTCAGGATCACCATGTCCGGGCAGATCGTCAGGACATCCGAGAAATTCACGATGTGAAAGGGCATGCTCCCTTCGTCAGTCAGACGCATGGAAATGCTGCCCCAGCGGAACACGGCGAGCTGGATGACGAGTACCAGCGCATTGGCGAGTATGCCAAGGTACAGTGACCGTCGTGCGGATGCTCCTCGTGGAGCGTGAAAAACAAAGCGCACCGCGAGAAACGTCAAAATCGCTAGCGACGCAATCATGCCGGTCGGTTTCATGAAAAAGGCCGCGAGCGCCGCGAGCGACGCTGCCACCGGAGAATCGCGAACGACGAAGAGCACGGCCAGAACCGCGAAGGCCGCCGTCGGCAGATCCAGCCCGATCATTTCGCATTGGACTGAGAATAAGGGGGTTGTGGCAATGGCCAGGCAAACCAGCGCAGCCGGCGCGGTCCCGATCCGATCGTCGAGCAACGCAAACACCGTGACCAGCACTAGGCTCGCGCACGCCAGTGACCCGAGATGGCAGACGACAAGGATCGTCGTCTGGCTTAGCCCGCTCGACATCAAAAGCGCCACGAGCGTTGGCAGAATGCTGGTCATGTAGACGCGCGCGCCACCGATGTTGCCAATGGGCTCGTCGTTGCGCAGCTTGAGATAGTCAAACTGGTGATCGACCAGCCAATTGGCCTCGGTAAACAGCCCACAGGCGAACTCGTAATACGGCGGCGCGGTGAGGATTTGAAAGTGCCAGGCGGTCAGCAGCATCCAGACTGCCATGAACGCAACCACCAACTGCCAGGTGGGACGAGCGCGCCGACCGCTGGTGGGTTCGGGAGGCCGGGCGGAAGTCAGCGCACCGGGGGCCGTGCCGAGTGCCACCGAGACGCTCGGTTGGTCCCCACGATCGCGTGTCGAGACCGGCATCGACGGCTGCGAATCCATCTCTTTTGCTCTCTTCATCCCTTGACGACCACGAACGGAGCCGGGCGAGCGCACAGGCCGGCGCCTGATTCGATTCTAGCAAGGGCCAGGCCGCCTTGGCCAACCGCATTGTGAACGCCCCACCGCGCCTGCGTTACAATGGGCGGCGGAATCGCACACAACGCGGCACGCACAGCGGCGTGCGGTTCGTCAGCGCGATCGCCGTGTGATGATCGTATTGAGCGTCCGATAACCGGCTCCGGCGCGAGGTCACGCTTGCAACTGTCCACGAAGACCATTCTGGGCGCCTCGCGCGGACCGCGCTTGTTGATTACCGGCGGCGTACACGGTGACGAGTTTCTGCCGATGCGTGCCGTCCGCACACTCATCGCGGATTTGACGCCGCTCGAACTTCGTGGAAAGGTAACGCTCGTGCCGGTCGTCAATGAACCGGCCCTTCACCGCGGCCAGCGGTGTGGCGACGATGCCTTGGACTTGGCGCGGTCGTGTCCCGGCCGACCGGACGGCACGATCACCGAGCAGATCGCCCACGCGCTGACACGGCTGATCCGCTCCGCCGACCATTACATCGACCTGCACTCGGGGGGCACGTCAATGCGTGTGCTGCCGCTGGTCGGGTACATGCTGCACCCCGACGCCGCGGTGCTCGACATGCAGCGCCGCATGGCTCGCGCGTTCAACCTGCCGATACTTTGGGGGACCGACGCGCGTCTCGAAGGGCGATCGCTTTCCGCGGCACGTGATGCCGGCGTGCCGGCCATCTATGCCGAATACCTGGGGGGCGATGCCGACGACCTGGCGGGAGTGCGCGCACTCGTCGAAGGGTGCCTGAATGTGATGGGCGAGCTACGGATGATCGCTCGCGATCCAGCGCCAAGGGCCGTCGAGCATGCAATCGAAGATCCGCGGCCGAACTCCGGACATATGCAGGTCTGCTATCCGTCGCCCATCGCCGGGTTCTTTGAGCCGGCCGCGCGACTTGGCGACCACATCCGTGCCGGCACGCTCGTCGGCACCGTCGCCGACGCTCTCGGCGAGCAGGTTCAGGCGATATACTCACGGCAATCCGGGTTGGTGCTGGTGTTGCACACCTGCGCCAACGTTAGCGCGGGCGAGAGTCTGGCGGTGATCCTGGAGTTGGATCCCGCGCTCGTCGCCCCTCTCCCCTCAAACGTCAGATGAACCCTGTACGACCATTGACGTCGCGCGTGCCGCGCTCGATGGAACTTTACCGCCGAGCGTTGGAATTGTTGCCCGGCGGCACGCAATTGATAAGCCGCCGGCCGACTCGATTCGCCTGCGGTGTTTCGCCGATCTACGCCCAGCGCGCGCAAGGCGCGCGGTTCTGGGACGTCGACGGCCACGAGTACATCGACTGGACGAGCGGCATCGGCGCGATCATCCTCGGTTACGCCGACGCGGTTGTCGATGCGGCGGTCCACGAACAGATCAGCCACGGCACGATCTATTCCGTCAATCATTCCCTGGAGATCGAGCTGGCCGAGGAGCTCATCCGCGCGGTCCCCTGCGCCGAAATGGTCCGCTATGCGAAAACGGGTGGCGAGGCCTGCGCGATGGCCGTTCGCATCGCTCGCGGGGCAACCGGCCGAGACAAGGTCCTCGTTTGCGGCTACCACGGCTGGCACGACTGGTACCTGGCCGCGAATCTGTCGGCCGATTCCAACTTGAACGCCCACTTGTTTCCGGGGATCGAACCGATCGGCGTGCCCGCCGCGCTTTCCGGAACGGCCCTGCCGTTCCCCTACGGCGACGCGGCGGCGCTGGGCCAGTTGCTCGACGACCACCAGGGCCAGGTGGCCGCGGTGATCATGGAACCCTTGCGGTCGGAAGCCCCGCCCGACGGATATCTATCCCAGGTGGCGCGGCTCGCGCGCGAGCATCATGCCGTATTGATCTATGACGAGGTCTCGACCGGTTTTCGCTTCGGCGTTGCGGCCGCGCAGGGGTACGTCGGCGTCACACCCGATCTGGCCGTGTTCGCCAAATCAATCTCCAATGGCTATCCGATGGCCGTTGTGGCGGGCCGCCGCGAATTGTTGCAAGCCTCCGCCAGGATGTTCATCTCCAGCACCTATTGGAGCGATACGATCGGCCTGAGGGCCACGCTGACCACGCTGCGCGAAATTCGCGCTCGCAACGTGCCCAAGTATCTATGGTGCTTCGGACTGCGCCTGCAGGAGCGGTTGAACCAGGTCGCGGCTGACGTGGGCCTCGACGTGCACTGCGGCGGCTTGAGCATTCATCCCCAGTTACAGTTCGGCGCGACGGATGACGAGACGCGGCAGCAGCTACACGTGCTCTTTATTCAAGAAATGGCCAAACGTGGCTGTCATGGATTCACTTCGTTCTATCTGAACGCGGCCCAGGCTGACGCAGAGCTTGACCAGACCACGGAGGCGGCGCGCGAGACGTTTACGCTGCTCGCTCGTGCGTTGCATGACGGCACGCTCGCCGTGCTGCTAGAATGCGAACCGCGGCAGGAGCCCTTTCGCCGTCTGGTGCGCTGACACGCTTCGGAAGGCCGGCGATGCACACCGATTCGCGATGGTTGACCCAGAAGCGCGACTTTGACCGCGACGGATTTGTCGTCGTTCGACGGTTTCTCGACGACGCGGAATTGGCGACGCTTGGCGACAACCTGGCGCGCTATATTCGCGACGTCGTGCCGCGTCTGCCGCCGGCGGCCGCGTTTTTTCAGGACCGCGCGCGGCCCGAAACGCTCAAGCAGTTGCAGCACATGGGCTGCGACCCCTTCTTTCGCGATTACGTGCGGCATCCCAAATGGGTGGAACTGGCCGAGGCGCTGGTCGACGAGCGTGCCCAGTGCGAGGCTCCGGAGTGGTTCGACAAGCCGCCCTTAGGGCCTATCCGCACCCCCCCTCACCCTACCCTCCCCCACAGAGGGGGAGAGGGGTTATCGGATAGGCCCTCAATCGTCCACGCCACGCCGCCGCACCAGGACAATTTTTACTTTTGCCTGAAGCCGCCGCGCGTGGTGACGATCTGGCTGGCGCTGGACGCGGTGGATGAAAAGAACGGCTGTCTACGGTATGTAACCGGCTCGCACTTGCGTGGGCTGCGGCCTCATGCCCCCTCGGCCGTGCTGGGCTTCTCGCAGGCCATCACCGATTACGGCCCGCAGGACGAGGAGCGTGAAGCGCCGATCCATCTCGCGCCCGGTGACGCCGTGGCGCATCACGGCGAGACGATCCACCGCGCCGAGGCCAACCGCTCGACGACGCGCCACCGGCGCGCCTTCGCGATGGTCTTCCAAGGCGAAGGCTGCCTTCGTGATGAGCACGCATATGCGCGCTACCAAGCCTCGCTCAAGACTCAGCAACAATCGCTCGGCATCGGCGGCTGAGACTTTTATGCCTGGAACTCGCGTCGCGCGCAGGCTCGTGACGGCTCAGGCCATTATGGGGAAGCGACGCCACCTTCGCGCCGCCAGGCGTCCATAAAGCTGTCGATCGCGTCAAGCTTGCTCTTGCGCAGTGCCTGGGTGGTCGCGATTGTCTCTTCGACCAACAGGCATCGGTCCTCCGCGGCGTCGTACGCCGGCCACTCGTGCAATCCCTCGCGGTTTGGGTTCCCCGTGGCGGCAAACTGCACCCAATAGCTCGTCAGCGCGTCGCGGATCTGCTCGTCGGTGGTCGAGACGCCCGGGACCAATTCGAGGTTATCGAGCACATAGGCGATCTCGGCGGCGTGGTGCGCCCCGAGCATCCTCCCGGTCGGACCGGCCGGCGCGTGGGCGAAGTGATAGAGATACGCCGGCGACGAAACGCTCCCCATGTGGCGAGCCACATAGCGTGCCGGCGCCACGAACACAAAATCGCCCAACAAGTCGGCCATGGCGCGGCGCATGTCGCCCGCGGCCGTCACGGGATACAGTTCGCGCAATGCCGCTGCCTGCGCTCCGAAATTCTTCTCCAGCGCGGAATTCCACTCGTCCACGCTCTTCGGCATTTTGGCGACCAGCGTGAACATGGTCCCCTCGTCGCGGTTGGCCCCCACCATGAGCGGTACGTCATTCTGGCACCCCGCAGCCAAGGTCGTCATCGGATCGTCGTGGATGACCCAACCGTCGACAACGGGCGCTAACCGCAACAGGTTGCCGCGAATGGCAAATTCACGCGGCTGCTCCAGACTCGGCACGGCCTTGAGCAATTGTTCTGCGCTCATCGCGCGCAGCGCCGCCAGTTGCTCCGGTCCCTCGGGAGCGCCGCACGCCTTGGCCAGCTCGATCCCCGTCTGCTCGGCGCGCTCGAAGCCGTAAAACGATTTCTTCAAATGTGCGAAGTTGAGCGCTGGCCCGCTCTCTGCGATCGCACGATGGAACAATCCCTTGGCCAAGGGGGACACCAAGAGCGAGAAGACGCTGCCTCCACCGGCCGATTCGCCGAAAATGGTCACTCGCCGCGGATCGCCCCCGAAGGCTGCGATGTTCCGCTGAACCCAGCGGAGCGCCTCGATCTGGTCCAAGAGCCCATAGTTGCCCGATGCGCCGTGTGCCGATTCGGCGCTGAGCTGCGGGTGGGCGAGGAAGCCCAACATGCCCAGACGGTAATTGATGCTGACCACCACGACGCCGCGGCTGGCCAGATCGGTCGCATCGTAGAGCCGCTGCGACGACGCCCCGATCACGTAGCCTCCGCCGTGAATCCAAACCATCACCGGCAGTGGTTTCCCGGCCGCGGCGGCCGGCGTCCACACGTTCAAGAACAGGCAATCCTCGTTGGTCGCGCTTTCGAGCGCCATGCCGGGAATGGTGGCGAGCATGGGGCTGGCCAACTGCGGCGCGGCGGCCCCGAATTTGTAGCATTCGCGCACGCCATTCCATGGCGAGGCCGGCTGCGGCGGCCGCCATCGCCGGTCACCCACGGGCGCGGCGGCGTAAGGGATGCCGCGATAATGGTGCACGCTTTCGTCTTGCCCCACGACCAGTCCACGCACCAGGCCCGTGTCGAGCTTTAGCGGCTCGGCCACTACCTTGAGCACGCCGGCCGAAGAAGCCTTCGCCGCCGTCGCCGTGTTCTGCGCCCAGACAGGCGTGACGAGGATCAACGACACGACGAACGTTAGACATCCCTTGTACCACATGACGTCACGCTCCTTTCAGGCCAATGGGTGCACCAAGGCAGCGCCAGCGATCGCCGATATTATGCACGACAATTCGCGCCGAAGCACCAGGTGCGAAGCAACACCGGCTACAAGGCAGAGGCCTTGCTGGCCGCGAGCAGATGCCCGTCTATAATCGGAGCGGAGCGATACGCAATGGTGGTGCGCAAAGCGTGAAGCGTGGCTGGGGCTAAGGCCCTATGGGCCGTGCCCCAGCGGCGCGACCGCTGAACAATACCACCCAGACATCCCACCAATCCATCATCGAATCAGGCAACTGAACTCATCCCCCTATGAATAAACCCAAAGAAAAACCTTCCACGCTTCGCCAACTTCGCGAAAGCGGCTGGCAATCGAAGACCGTCAAACGTGAAATCTACGACAATTTCATGCGAATGCTCGCCAGTGATGAAGAGCTCTTCCCCGGCATCATCGGCTATGACAATACAGTCATCCCCGAGCTGAACATCGCGCTGATCGCCCAGCACGACATGCTCTTTCTGGGCGAGAAAGGGCAGGCCAAGAGCCGGCTGATGCGCCTGCTCGCGCGATTTCTCGACGAAGAAATACCGTACCTGGATATCCCCGCCTCGCCTCTCCACGATGATCCCTATCGGCCGATTACACGTGCCGGGCGATCGCTCGTCGCCGAAACGTCCGAGGACCGCATCCCAATCGCCTGGTGGCCGCGCGGCGAGCGCTACGCGGAGCGGCTGTCGCCTGGCACGAAGTTCGCCGACATCATCGGCGAGATCGACCCGGCGAAGCTCGCCGGCGGCACGAGCATGTCGGCCGAAGAGGCGCTGCACTTTGGCCTGATCCCGCGAATGCACCGCGGCATCTTCGCCATGAACGAGCTGCCCGAGCTGGACGAGCTGGTGCAGGTGGGCCTGTTCAACATCCTGGAAGAACGCGACGTGCAGATCCGTGGCTACCCGGTGCGGTTCGATATCGACGTGCTGATTCTCTTCTCGGCCAACCCCGCCACCTACAACCGCAGCGGCAAGGTCATCCCGCAACTGAAGGACCGCATCGGCTCGACCATCCACACGCATTATCCGACGGACCGCGCCTCGGGGATCGAGATCATGGAGCAGGAGGCGTGCGTGGAGCTCGACGGGCAGTTTCCGGTCGTGGTGCCGTATTTCATGCGCGAGGTGGTCGAAGAGATCAGCCGCGCCGCGCGCCGCTCGAAATACATCGACCAGCAGTCGGGCGTCAGCGCTCGCTTTTCGATCGCCAACTACCGCACGATGGTCGCCAGCGCCCGGCAGCGCGGGGCGCGGCTCGGCGAGCGCCCGGTGGTGCCGCGGATCAGCGACCTGGGGCACCTGTATTCCTCCTCGCTGGGCAAGCTGGAGCTCGACCTGATGGGGAGCCACCAGATGTCCGAGCGGCAGGTGCTCGATTCGCTGCTGGCCGAGGCGGTGAAGATCGTCTTTGAGCAGTACGTCGATCGCCACGGACTGGAGAAGATCGGCGAAGTGTTCGGGCAAGGGGTGAAGGTGGAAGTGGGCGACCTGCTGCCGTCGACAAAATACGCCGAACGGCTGGCGCGCGTGCCCCCGGCATGGGAAAAGGCCTTCGAGGTGAACGCGGCGAAGGACGCGGCGGTGCGCGCCTCGTGCGTCGAGTTCGTGCTGGCGGGGCTGTACGCCACTGACCGCGTCTCGCGGACACAGCATCGCGGAAAGATTGTCTATGAGTTCTCGTGATAGCTTGGGCGGCGTGATTCACACGTACCAGAAGTACGACCCCCAGCGGATTCCCAGCCCGACGCAGCCGCCACCCGACCTGCTCTCGGGCGCGTTCGAGCATCTTTTGGCCTACGGCAGCCTGCGCGAGTTGACCGACGAGGAATTGGCGCGGGCCGTGCGGCTCGATCCGAGCCAGATCGCCGGACTGGGGCCGAGCATCGAGTCACTCATGGAGATGCTGCTGGAGCGCAAGCGCAAGATCCTAAGCACCTATGAGACGGAGCGGGTGCAGCGTGAGGCGGCCGATCGCTATCACCGGCTTGGAAAGGACATCAAGCCGCCGCGTGCGCTGCGCAAGGATTTTCAGAGAGCGCTGGCCGAAGAGCAGTTGCGCGACCTGGAGCGGCTTTGGTACCGCGCTGGCGACGAGCGCGGGAAGGTGGCTCGCCAATTGGTTCAGCTCGTCGACGCGCTGGGCGACAAGTACCAGATCGACCTCTTGGCGTCGACGTACGAGTTCACGGGTCGCACCGCGATGACAATCCCACAGGCTCTGGAGATCAAGGAGGAGCTCGAGACCATCGACCGGCTGCTGAAACAGCTTGAAGAGGCGGCGCAGACGGCACAGATCGCGGTGATCGACATCGACGAGCTCTCGCGCTTCGCCGAGCCGGAGTCGCTCGACGAGCTACGCGCACTGGGCGAGCGGATCGAACAGTACCTGCGCGATCTGGCCGAGCAGCAGGGACTCCACCGCGGCAAGAAAGGCTACGAGCTGAGCCCGAAGGCATATCGGCTCTTCCAGGCAAAGCTGCTGGCCAAGATCTTCAGCGACCTGGAGGCGGCACGCACGGGCCGGCACCAGGGTGAAATCATCGGCGAAGGCGCCGTGGAGCTCCAGGCCACCAAGCCCTACGAGTTTGGTGACTCGGTCACCCAGATGGACATCCCCGCCACGTTCGTCAACGCCATGCTTCGCGCGGGGCCAGGCTTGCCCGTGCGCCTGCGCGCCGAAGACATCGAGATTCACCGCTCGCGCAACACGCCGAAGTGCGCCACCGCGGTCTTGATGGACATGAGCGGCTCGATGCGCTACGGCGGCCAATACATCAACGTAAAGCGCATGGCGCTGGCGCTCGACGGCCTGATCCGCCGCGAATACCCGGGCGATTACCTGCAATTCATCGAGATCTACACCTTCGCCAAGCCGCGGCCGCCCAGCCAGATCGCGGCCCTATTGCCCAAGCCGGTGACGCTCTTTGATCCCTTCTTGCATGTGCGCGCGGACATGAGCCGCGAGGACCTCACCGAGCTGCACATCCCGCCGCACTTCACCAACATTCAGCACGGCCTGCAGTTGGCGCGGCAGTTTCTTTCGAATCAGGACACTCCAAACCGGCAGATCATCCTGATCACCGACGGGCTGCCCACGGCGCACTTCGAGGGGACGATGCTCCACCTCATCTATCCACCCCACTCGGCCACCGAGAAGGCGACGCTTCGCGAGGGGCGGCTCTGCCAGCGCGAGCGAATCACGATCAATATCTTTCTGTTGCCCGGCTGGGCGCAGTCGGACGAGGATGTGCGCTTTGCGTACCGGCTGGCCGAATCGACGCGCGGCCGCGTGTTCTTCGCGGGCGGGCGCGAGCTGGACCGCTACGTGGTGTGGGACTACGTGGCTCGCCGCCGGCAGATCATTTACTAAATCGCTACCTCGGACCCACGAGCACCAGGCTGCTCCAATAAAATGGGTGTTTCCACTTCTCCTGATTGCGGACCTGCCGTTTTGCGCGCTGAAGCGCCTTCGCATAGTCACGTGCCGACGCGTCAGTGCCGGCCTTGGCCAGTTCGGCGGCGAAGTAGCTGACGAGTGTCGCGCCCGCCCGGTCATCGACGACCCAGTTGCTCGCGATGATGCGCCTGGCGCCCGCTACGAGGAAGGCTCGCGAAAGGTTCCAAACTCCCTCGCCGGTCTGATGGGGGCCGTAGTTGGTCTCGCACGCACTAAGAATTGCCAACTCGCACCCAGCCAGAGGCAGGCCGCGAATCTCCGACGAGTACAAGATGCCGTCGTCATTCGGGTCGCGCGGGTTGCCCGCGGCAACTGCCAGACAACCGAAGAAGTTGCCGTAATTCGCATCCGCCATCCCATGGCAAGCCAGGTGCACGATCTCGCGCTGGCGAGCCAGAGTCCGCAACTTGCCTTCGGTGGCTTGATCTGCCGTCAAACGCACGCTCGCCACGCCGTGCTTGGCGAAATGTTCTTCGACCCAGCGAGCCTCGTGACCCGAGTGGGGCAACCGAGACAGCCGGCCGCGTAGCCGTTCGCTGCTGGAACGGACACCGAGCCGGTTGGCGACCGCGTCAAGCGGTACTTCGGTTGTCGGATACGCCGGATCGCCTAGTGTGAGCACCCGCTCTTTTGCGAAGTCATGGCGCGGCGCGCGATGGGCTAGATTCAACAACACGGAGGCCGAAGGACCATAGAGAATCGGCGGGCCGACATCGAGCAAATAACGCGGAGAGCGAGGAGTACCGGTCACTAGCGCTTCAAAGGGCATTAGCGCCAGAGGGCCGTCAGGCAAGACGATCAATTGCTGCACTTCGCCACCAATGAGGGTCTTGCGTTCGCGCTCGGGAATGAGCACCTCCCATAACACCGCAAGCCTGCCGAAATAATCTTCTTGCGATTTGGGTCTGGACAGCAACGCCAGCACCTGTCCCTCGCCCAGGAGCACAGCCGACAGCTTGCGATCGGTGAGCGGACCGGGATCGACCTGCAGTATCAGTGCCTGGTTTTCGGTGATTTCGAGTTTGACGAATCGCGCGCTATCGCGGCTCACGATCAATAAGTGCGACTCCTCGCCGCCAAGGCGATAGGAAAGCAACAAGCTTCCGGTCTCAAGCAGTTCTTGTTGCGCGCTGTCAAGCGAGAGTGTCTGCGACTCGCTGGTCAAGAGCTGGCGATACATCGGACTGGCCGCGCGAACTTCTGCCATGTGTTCGTAAAGCGCCTGACGTGCATCCAGGACCGCGCGTGCCGCCTGCCGCAGCGTATCGGTCATCTCCGGTGACGAATACTCGCGCGAATCAGCAAGGCGGTTGTACGTCGCTTCCGCATCGGTCAATCGGCCGCGCAACTGCTGTTCCTGGCTGGCGAGTCGCTCTCGCTCGGCTGGCGGAATTCCCTGAAGCAAGTCGGCCATGCCGATCTGCAGTTCATCGACGAACGATCGCGCCTTGAGCGTTTCGATCATGGTGAACATGCCGGCCATGTTGTCTTCTTCGGCATGCCAGGACAGCAGCGCATCGTAGGCCGATCTGTATCCGCCGAATCCAACAGCACGCTCGTGTTCGGCGCCGCCAAAGTAGGCGCGCTGCAATTCGGCGCCTTCGATCGCCTTTCGCATTGCCTCAAAGGCTTCTGATTTGCGCCCCAGCTCCCACAAGCTGTAACCGCGCAATGCGTACAGTTGACCCTCGTAGCCGGGTGCGACCGGCGACTTCTCATAAATAGCCAGTCCACGGTCGCAAAGCGCCAGAGACTGCTCGTTATCGCCGAGAGCCAGCTTTATACCGGCAAGTACACGGAGGGGATCGGCCACCTTGTCCGAAATGGGTCCAAAGAGCTGTTCCGCCAAGGCCAACGCTTCTCGCGCCAAGGGCTCAGCCTCGGCATTCTTATCTTGCGCATTGAGCACGTTGGCCAGATTGACGAGCGATACCACCAGATCGAGATCGTTTGTGGCGCGACGTTGTTCCACCACGTCGCGTATGATCGTTTCCGCGTGGGCGTAGCGCTCTTGCACCGCGAGCATTCGGCCAAAGTTGTTTAGCGCGCTGAGTGCATCGACGTGGTTGAGGCCGACGGTTGCTTTGTACGCGTCAAACGCGGCCAGGTAGAATGGTTCCGCCTCGACATAGCGGCCTTGTCTGAAATAAAGGTCGGCCAGCGAGGCAATGACGATAGCCGCGCGTGGATTGTTCCAACCTCGAGCCTGTGTGATGACGTTGAGCGCCTGGCGCTTGGGGGGCTCGGCCAGGTCATATCGACCCGCCCGCTCGTGCACCCACGAGATTCCAAGCAGTGCGTTCGCCCAATTGTCGTGAATGTGATCGGCCGGACGCTCCTGACGCGCCGCCGGCACGAGCACTTTCAGCGCGGCGTTGAACTCGGACAACGATTCTTCGTTCCGCTCAAGCGCCTGAAGCGTCCATCCCAGGCCAGTGCGCGTTTCGGCAGCCTCAACGGCGAAACCTTGGCCTTCGAAAAACCCCACCGCTTGGCGATATCGTGCCAATGCCTCGTCCAGCTCGTGGAGCCGTTCGTGGCATCCGCCGGCAAACCTCAGCGCGTTGCCCTTCATCTTGATGACGAGGATGCGCAGATCGTTGGTGGGCGGTCGCACGCTGCCGGCGCCCTCGATAATCTCGTTGTAATAGGGCAGCGCCTCGCGGAACCGGCCCAGGTTTTGCTGCGACCGTGCCATGGATTCGAATGCCGCCAGTTCAATCTCGCGTATGAATCGTCGTTGCTGAACGAAGGCCAGATTCTTCTGGGCGACCTCGAACGCCTGCTGGAATTGGCCGGCGCGATCGTATTGCTCATAAAGTGCCGCCAGCCGTTGAAGCTCCTGAAAGTCGGCGGGCGATTGCGCCACGGCCCATCCAGCACCGCCGACTCGTGCGGCCAAGAGTAGCGACGCAACCAGCGCCGAAACGCGTCCGGCCGAAGCGCATTCCAGACAAGAGGGAACCATGCGTGTCGGGTTAACACATGCTAAGGGCTTTGTCAATCTGGAGCTGTACTAGCGAGCTCACCAAGCTATGGGCCGGTGGGTTTATCCCCCGGTCGGCACTCTTGCAACGGCCTCAACGAAACACCTTCTTCCTCACCAGCGGCACGGCCGCGTCAGACCGTTGGTGAAAAAAGCCCTGTACGTGGTGTGGGGGTACGTTGCGCGGCGGCGGCAGATCATTGCCTGAATCACCCCGTTCCGCGTGATCTGCGGATCCCTGCCGCGGCGAGGCGCTACAACGGCTCATCGCTCATGATGCGCACCTGTAGTTCGAACGCGCGCGAGCGCATTTCCTCGACCCATTCGGGATGCTCGGCCATGTAGCGTTGCGTGGTCCAGCGGTGCGCCATCACGCCGATCAGAACCACGGCGCCAGCCAGGGCGCCGGCCATCGCCACGCGCCGCGCCCAGGTCGACGCCACGTTGCGCAGCCGTGCCACCAGTTCTTCCATACCCACCGCGGCGATCAACAGCACGAATGGATTCGCCGGCAACAAGTATCGCTGCCAGTCGAGTCGATACGTGTACGCCGTGATCGCGATCCACGCCAGGCCGTTCAGCGCCAGGACAACCGTCGGCAGCGGCGCGCGCCGCGCGTACGTCGGCAGCTTCACGCATCCCAACAAGAAGAGGAATAACATCATGGGTACGCCGGCCAACTGATATGCGAAATCGTTCGTGAAGAACAACCCCCGCGTGAAGGACGCCAGCATAATCGCTGGCGTGGGATTCGACAGGGCGTACGCCCAGGCCTGCTGCAATTCCACCTGATGCCAGCGGTGCCGGAACATCGCGGCGATAAATCCGATCGGACCCTGGTACAGCGAAGGGTTCATCGCCACCGCCAGCAGTGCGAACGCCACCAACAGCGCGGCCGACGCGCCGCATGAGCGAAGCATCAGGCGCGTCCGCCCGATTCCAACGCCGCACGCCTCGCTCCCCGCACGTCGCGCCGTCCAACAACTCGCGGCCAAGGCGAACACTGACAAAGGCAGTGCCGCCAGCCCCGTGATCTTGGTGTTGAACAGCAGCGCCAGCACGGCCGCCAGACCGGCGGTCGTCAGCCCAACCGGCCGACCTGCGATCACGCGTTCCACCCAGGCCAATTGCACCCAAACGGACAACAACAAGAGCAGCAGATGGAGCCCCTCTGCCATGCCCAGCGCCGCATACTTGAGAACTTGTGGAAAGATGGAAAAGAACACCAGCGCCCACCACGCGACGGCAGACGAGAAGGCGCGCCGCGCGATCACGAACATCAGCCAGGCGGATATCGCGAACGACGCCGTGCTCACTAGGCGGCCGCGAAATAGCACCTTCAGCGGAATCCCCTCTCGCAGCCGAGCCGCGAATTGGGCATACCCGTCCGAATCCAACTGATGCCGAATCCACCATTCCTTGTAGTCCAGCGTCTTGACGACGTGATCGCCCGGCGCCAGCGCCGCGCCGAAGACGAACTTCGCCACCGGCGGATGATCCACGCAGTCATAATGCCGCCAATCCGGTGAGGTAAGTTCGCCCTTCTGGAACGCCAGGTGGTAGTAGTAGGTGGAGAAGATCCACGCCGCTTCGTCGGGCTCGCGGCCATCCATCAGCACGCGCCCATTGATCCACAGGTTGCCGACGAACCATGCGCCAACCATCACCATGGCGACGGACACGCGATCCAATCGCTTACAGAGCGCGACGTGCTTCGACGGTAATGCAACGGCGGACTGCTGCGTGGAACAGGACACGGTGTGAGGCTAGAGATGTACCCTTGGCATGTCAATCGCCGAAACGGCGGCATTGCGAACGTACGACGCGCCGGCGACCGGCCCACGGCCCCTCGCCGTGCGCGCTGCCCAGGTCAAATCGCCGGCCGCTTGGGGCCGATTTACATTGCCATGTCCGCCGACTACAAAACGGCATCGGGGCGCGGCGATCCGATTCTTCCCGGAGCATCCCATGAAATATTCGTTACTAACGTTCACCGCGATCTTGGCCACTGCGTCGGGTGCAGTAGCCGACGAGCCCCTCTTTCAGGACCGGCTCGTTTTTCCTCCCCACGCGGCGCATAACCACGCTCCCGGCATCGTCGAATGTCCCAACGGCGACCTGCTTGTCTCATGGTACCGCGGCTCCGGCGAGCGGTCGGCCGATGACGTGGCGGTCTACGGCGCGCGGCTCGCCAAGGGGGCCAGCCAGTGGAGTGACGCCTTTCTACTGGCCGATACGCCCGGCTTTCCCGACTGCAATACCGCGATGATGATCGATCGCCGCGAGCGTTTGTGGCTCTTCTGGCCGATCATTCTGGCCAACTCTTGGGAGTCTTGCATTACGCAGTACCGCGTTTCCAGCCGTTATCAGTCGGCCGGCGCGCCCGAGTGGGATTGGCAGGGCATCATTCCGCTGGTACCGGTGAACTTCAAGGACAAGATGCTTCGCACGCTCGACGAGATGGCGGCCGACCCGAAGCTCGATTCTCCCCGCGCGCGGTTATTTGCCGCGCACGTTCGCAAGACGCTCGAGGACAAGCTCTCGCACCGCCTTGGCTGGCAGCCGCGCTGCAAACCGACCGTGCTCCCCAGCGGCCGCATCCTGCTGCCGCTTTACACCGATACGTATTCGGTCTCGCTCATGGCCGTGAGCGACGACGACGGCCAGACGTGGTACGCGAGCGAGCCCTTGGTTGGCTACGGCAACATCCAGCCGGCCGTGCTGCGCCGCGACGACGGCACGCTGGTCGCTTACATGCGCGAGAATGGCCCGCGCAACCGCGTGCGCGTTTGTGAGTCGACCGACGATGGAATTTCTTGGGGGCCAGTCGGCGAGTGCGAACTGCCCAATCCGGGCTCCGGCCTGGACGGCCTGCGACTAGCCAACGGCCATTGGCTGCTCGTGTACAACGACACGATCAGCGGCCGCAGCAGCCTTGCACTGTCTCTCTCGATCGACGAGGGCCGCACCTGGACGCGCAGGCGCCATCTGGAGAAGCAAGCGACCGGCGCCTACCACTACCCGGCCATGATCCAGGCCGCCGACGGCACGATCCACATCGTCTACAGCTACTTCGCCGGCGAAGGCAAGAGCATGAAGCACGTCGCCACGAACGAAGCGTGGATTGAGGCGGGGGACTGAACGATGTGCTCCTTAATGGGACATCAACCGCGTGGTCAACCGGGACATATTGGGATAGAACGCGTTGTTCCAATCGGTACTCTCGTTGTCAAGAATGCGCGACCGATAAAATTGCTGGTCAATCAACGCCGAGGATCGACGCCGTGAAAACTTTCATTTCGCCGCTTCTTACGTCGGTAGGAGATGTCGTTCAACGTGCCAAAGATGCTCCACCCATTTGTTGGCTCGACGAGTTCCTTGAAGACGCTGAACTTAAGCGACCCATATCTCTCAACCGGCCGTTGATCGTATTGCTTTCCGGTCCACCGGGGGCTGGAAAATCCCTTTTGGCCCAACAGATGTGCTACAATCAAGCGCACGCAGTCTGCAATCGGGTGCAAGGCAGTCTGCCGAGCCTGATCATCACTAGCGAAACTACCTCCACGGCTCTAATTCACAATCTTGCGAAGCTCGGCTTCGAGCAACGGGCGGTGGCACAGGCAGGCGCGATCCCAGCAAGGTACCTTTACGATACTCTCGATCAGAATGGGAATTTGGGCCGAATCGGTAACCATGTCGGCGCACCCGTCATGCTCATCACCGAAATAAACGGTATTACCACCAAGCCCTCAATTTCAACCTTCACACGCCAGGTGAAAGACGCGTGGGACAAGGCCTTAGACAACCAAGTTTTAATGTTCGATGTTCCCTCAATTTTGGTAGTAGATAGTTTGAATGTCTTCTCGGATGTCCGTAGTCGGCGAAAACTATTCCGAGCAATACGGTCGTTGTTCCCACGGCAGCCATCGTATTTGTTTCTCGTCTTGGATACTCCTGAGGTCGAACCATCGATAAGTCCAGCGCTCCATCAGGATTGGGAATTCATAGCAGATGTCTCAATACGGGTGGACTATGCGTACGGAACGGGGGACTATTTCGCCCGACACTTTGAGATCGTAAAGGCTCGTCTCCAAGGACACGTGCTTGGAAAGCATCTTGTGAAAATCGTCAAGAAGCCCGACATAAGCCCGAGGCACGGTTGGGTACGGCAGCCGGGCGCGCCAGGTAGACTCGTTGTAGATCCCGAGGGGGCAATGCCATATATCGAAAGTGGCGGCCTTTTCGTGTTTCCATCGGTTCACTACGTACTCTCAAGAACACGAACACGGCAACAGTTAGTCTATGCGGAGCCAATAAGGCCAGCGGTGAATTGGGGAATAGGAGGAGACTATACAATTGCCCCTCAGCGACCGGCGGAGTGGGGTCCGGGTGATATCGCGCCGCTGAACGTTCAGGGAGCTCCCGTTCGACAACCGGTGACGCGGGACGATTGGGAAGGTCCAAATGGCCGACTCAATTGGCCCGTCGAGTGGTGTTACGAACTGGTCGGGGGTGGAGTACTGCTAAACCAGTGTACCGCGATCATCGGACATCGCGGCGCGCGCAAGAGTTATTTTGCATATCAGTTTATTCTCGACGGGATAGCGAACGGAGAAAGGACGTTGGTATTGTCGTTTCGCGATGATCCGGAAGCTGTTCGGGGTACGTTGAGCGCCATTTTGCAGGCGCCGAAATATGTGCAGTACGGGCTGACGGCACTACCCAACAATCCGAATAATCCCGAAATAATCTATCAGCGACCGGGCTACGTCGCCCCGGAGGAACTTCTTCATCGTGTCATTACGGCAGTTGGCGAACACAATCCAACGCGAGCCGTGATAAATGCCGTTGACCAATGGGAGGCTAGTTATCCATTGCTAGCCGCATCCCCGATTCTGCTTCCGGCATTAATCGACTTCCTGAACGTCCACAAGGTAACGTCGATGGTCGTTGGCGTGGAAAGGGCCGGCGGCCCAACTGTTGGTCGCGGGCTTACATCTCAGGCAGAAGTTGTCTTATCGTTCGAATACTGCCGAATTCCGTGGCCACCCTTGTTGCGACCTCGCGCTAGCCATGGTCCGGTAGAGGATTCATTCGCGCACGATGTTGAACTCCTCCAACATCAGCAAATGTGGCCTTCGACAAGCCCAAAGGTGGTTGTGCGCGCTCGCCGTGTTCCCCGCGCAGAAGCCGGTTTCGGAAGAGCAGTGCTTGAGTACCTACCCACGGCACATGGCCAAGCCGCAGGCCTTGTGATGCACCCGCTCGCGCCCGAATACCATGAGGGTGAACCAATCTCATAATTCCGAGGCGACGCAGTCTTATTGTTCGTGCACAGGCGGCTCGCGCGGAGGGCCGAGCGAATTGGCCGCTTGCGCGATTACTAGCGTCACAACGTCCACGATCCAAAGCACACCACAGCCGAGCGCCACTCGCTCCAGCATCGTCGCGCCCGAATGGTCGTTCATCGCGGCGAGCAGTCGCGCAAGGCCGACCACCACGGTGATCACAATAGGCAGCAAGAGCGCCGCGACGATCAAAGCGGCCAGTAATCGTCGCGGAATCAATCGCTAGTCCTCGTCAAAGTTTACCTAGACTCGCCAATTTTCCTGACTGCTACGGGCGATGTCAACGGTTGGGGCGAGCGTGCGGCGACCTATAATAAACCGTTGACGCGCGGCGCCGCTGCCGCGCCAAGGGAACAGACATTCGCTCGCGCTAAGAGTCCGGCATGCGGCTATCGCGCTGCGCATTTTGCTTGGCGGCAATTCTTTGCGGTGTCGTGCGCGCGCCGGCCTTGCAGGCCGGCCGGATCGTGTTGAAAGACGGCCGCGAGCTCAGCGGACGGATCGCACTCCTCGACAGCCTCGCCCAGACTCCGCGCGCTCCACGCACGGACGGCGCTCCGAATCCAAAGCTGATTGTGCTCGTCGACGACAATCTGCGCCGCTACTTTGTTCCCAAACGCCAGATCGCCGAAGTCCACGAAGCCGACGCGGGCGAAGTCGTCGAGAAGTTTACCGTCTGGCAGCGCACGGCCAGCTCGGGCATGGCGGTGCAGAATGTTGGTTCGGTGCTGAACATCGGTCCGTTCGACGAATTCGGCCGCCGCGTGTTCCAGATGAACATCGCCAAGGGGCCCGTCGACGTCGTGCAGGGCATCACCGAGATCACACCCAAGTGGACCAAGGTCGAGGGCATCACGCACGTTTGGGATCTTCGCGTCGCCACCAGCTCGATCCCGAATGAAACGCTGGCCAAGATCTTGTCCAAAGCCGTCGACCCCTCTAGCGCGGAACAGCGGCTCAAGGTCGCGCGTTTTTATCTGCAAAGCGAACGGTACCAGGACGCGCGCCAAGAGCTTGAAGACCTGCTGCAGCGCTTTCCCGAATTGGCCGATCAGATCGCGCCGCAGGTCGAGGCCTTGCGCCAACTGGGCGCTCGGCGGATGCTCGAGGAAATCGAGCTGCGCCGCACGGTGGGACAGCACCGGCTGGCCGCGTCGCTGCTGTCGCGGTTCCCCACGGAAGATGTCTCTGGCATTACATTGCAAGCGGTCCGCGAAGCACTGGACCAGGTGCAGCAAACGGAGAATCGCGCGCGGAAGCTGCGCGAGCGCTACGACGCCGATTTGGCCCAAATCGACTTGCCGGACGTCAAGGATCGGCTCACTCACGTCCGCGAGGAACTCGTCGCCGAGTGCAATGCCAACACCCTCGACCGGCTGGCTGCCTACGAGCGCCTGAGCGACGACACCACGTTGCTTCCCGCGGAAAAGCTGGCGCTGGCCGCCAGCGGTTGGTTGCTGGGGAGTGCGCTGGCGACCGACGAATTGAGCGTGGCTCTGTCGCTCTACGAAATCCGAGACCTGGTGCGTGCATTCTTGATCGAGTCGGTAAAGCTCGAGCGAGACCGGCTCTTGGAGGAGATTCGCCGGCACGAAGGCGCCACGCCCGAGCTCGTCGCGCAGCTCGTGCTGCAAATGAAGCCGCCCCTGTCGCTCCCCACCGCCGCGGAGGACACACCGGGCTTCTACGAGCTCGAAGTGCAAGGACTGCCCGATGAACCGCCGACGACATACCTGGTGCAGCTCCCGCCCGAATACGACCCGCTGCGCCGCTATCCGGCGGTGGTGACGCTTCACGCGGCTCGGACGACGCCCGAGTTGCAAGTCGACTGGTGGGCCGGTGGTCGCGCGGAGGACGGCACGCGTCGCGGGCAGGCCACACGGCACGGGTATATCGTAATTGCGCCGGCTTGGGCGCCCACCGAGCAGCGGCAATACGACTATTCGGCCCGCGCCCACGCGGCGGTGCTCCACACGCTGCGCGACGCCTGCCGGCGATTCGCCATCGACACCGATCGAGTCTTTCTCTCTGGGCACGGCATGGGTGGAGACGCGGCCTGGGACATGGCGCTGGCGCATCCTGATCTTTGGGCCGGCGTGATTCCGATCGTGGCCGTCAGTGACCGCTACTGTTCCCTTTATTGGCGCAACGCATCCTACCTGCCGTTTTACGTCATCACGGGCGAGCTGGACGGCGACAAGAGCGTGCGGAACGCGCGCGACCTGGACCGCTATCTTACGCGCGGCTTCAACGTCACCGTGGCCGAGTTTCTGGGGCGCGGCCAGGAACACTTTTCTGACGAAATCCAGCAACTTTTCGATTGGATGGGCCGCTTCCGCCGCGATTTCTTTCCCAAACAGTTCGCCTGCGACACGATGCGTCCCTGGGACAACTTCTTCTGGTGGGTCGAGATCGCCGACTTTCCCGAGAAGGTGCTGTTCGATCCGGCCGATTGGCCACCGCCGCGCGGCACGCGGCCCTTGCACCTGGAGGCCAGCATCGACCCCTCGGGCGGCGTGCACGTCCGCACCGGCGCCGACCGCGTCAGCATCTTTCTATCGCCAGAGCTGTTCGATTTCGGCCAGCGCGTGTCGCTCATCGTCAACGGCAACCGCATCAACCGCGCCGATCCATTCGTCACGCCCGATCTCGCAGTGCTTTTGGACGATATCCGCACGCGCGGCGACCGCCAACACCCATTCTGGGCGCGCTGGGATCTGACCGGCGGCCGGCCGGCCAGTCCCTAGCACGTGCGTCATGTACGGTGTGTATGACCAGTGGCTGCCAAAGGTGCAATAATCCAAGGTCTCAGCATCAGCCGTGTGGTCGGTTACGGCGTGGCCGTTTTTTTGCCGCGTTTGACTCGCCTCGGATCGCGCACTAGATATTCTTTGAGGCCAATCGGCCGCGACTTATCGACCATGTCCGCCCACGGGCGAACGATCCATTCGTTTTTCGGCCGCGCGAACCACGCGACGGTTCCGCGCATCATGTCTGTTCATGGCCACCGCCGGTGGTCCGCATCGAGTCCGAAGCGGTTTTCCGCAGTCGATACGCATTCCCTTCGCGAAACAGGTCATTGTCGATGAGCATCGTGGCAACGGCTAACGAAGCGCGCTTGCGGCACGCGCAGGGCGGCGCAACGCCCGATGAGGTGCGCGCCAAGGTCGGTGAGCTCCTGGCTTGGCGATTTCCGCAGAGGCGAATGGTCGATCGCCGCAGTGACCAGCGGTATCCCTTCCCGGAGCTGGTCCTATTAACGCCGGTCGAGGCGTGTGACGACCAGGCGCGACAGGAATCGGTGGTCGCCGTCGGCAAGCACATTTCCGAAAGCGGATTGGGTTTTTATCACCCCGCCCCGCTGCCGCACCGTCGCGTGATCGCCTCGTTCGAGGTCGAGGAGGGCCGCTGGGTGGCGTTTCTCATGGACCTGAAGTGGTGCCGTTTCACCTGCAAAGGGTGGTATGAGAGCGGCGGCACCTTCCTGCAATCGGTCGTCTCGCCGTTCGATGACGGAGGCTAGTCGTAAATCAGCCGCAACCGTTTGCACCGGCGGAGGTCAGTAGCTCGGCAAATGACGCGCGCAACGCCTCCGCCCGTTCCGTGTTCCACCAGTCGAGAAAGGCCGCACGCGAGGTTCGCAGCTCAGCCTCCTCGGATGCGGCCCACGCGGAGAGGAACGCAGCCTCGGCCGTCCCCGCCCACTGTTCGGCCCAAGAGCGGTACCGGTCGCTGGCCGTGGCGCAATCCATCACCTGCCCGAGCCGCTCTTGCAGCTCCTCGATCGCTGGGTAAAGCTGCTCGCGAAAGGGCGTGGAGAAGGCCCCGGCCAAGAGCTCCAGGTGGTAGCGAAACCGCTTGGCCTCGATGCGGAATCGGTGCAGTGGCTCATCCTGGGTCAAGTCGCCGGTGGCGAACCCGAAAAAGCGATCGAGTTGCCGCCTCAGCTCCACGCGCGCGTACGCGCCAAAGCACGGCTCGGGACAAACGGACGTGTCGGCGCGCCAGCGTACCCTGGCCACGAGCTGTTTGATTCGCCGTGCGAGGCGGCGCTCCGGCAGCCGCTTGCGCACCTTGCGAATCGGCACTTGTGCCGCGTCTCGGCACTGCTTAATCCTGCCCACGAGCGCCTCGCGCCCTACATCGTCCTCGACCGGGGATGAAGACAACCGCTCGATCAGCACATCGAAGTCTCGCGCATCTCCGCATGCTCGGCGAATGCGGTTCAATTTCCGGCGCAGTCGGCGGCTTCGCCTCGCGGGCAAGAGCGGTTGAAAGAGCTTGATCGCCGCGACCGCGCGCCGCGAGGCCACGCGGACCTGGTGAACGTACTCGACGTCCTTATCGCTGCGTTTGGCGGCCAGAGGCAAGTAGTGCGCCACCGGTTCCAGTCGCACGCGCAGCGCGCGGCCGGCAACCTCGCTGACAGGTGCTTCAGGCGCGATGCCTTCAATCCATTTCGCGCGACGGATCATGGGCCACATTCTCGCACTCGTGTAGCGCGAGTTCCAATTGTCAGCGACTCGCACGGCGTCGGCCGGTGCGTTACCGTTTGAAGGCAACGTATCCAGTTCCATAGTACGTCCTGTACGAATCACTTGGCCGCGCGCCGGTGGTATTCCGACAAGCCTATCAAACGGTTTCGCGCGAGAACACCATCCGCCGCTATCGGGGGGTGACGGCGCGACGGGTTGTCATGGTCGCTCGTCGCGCGTGCCGGCGGAGGTCTCCTCGCCTGATCCGAACAATCGCTCAAGCTGCTCGCCCAGAGCCGGTCCGCGCGCCCTCGTCGAGACGACCTTGCCGTCGCGGTCGACCAAAAATACCGCGGGGATTCCGCTGATGCCGTAGTACTGGGCGACCGGATGGTCCCAGCCGGTGGCCTTTGGATTGTCGCTAAACAGGCTCGGCCAGTGGATTTCGTTCTCCTCGACAAACTGTTCGAGCGCCTGCCGATCGTCGTCCAGGCTAATTCCAACCACCTCGAAACCACGATCGTGATACTTATTATAATTCTCCTTGACATTCGGAATTTCCGCTCGGCAGGGACCGCACCACGTGGCCCAGAAGTCGACCAGCACCACCTTGCCGCGGTAGCTGGACCAGTCGAACGCGGTGCCGTCGGCGAGCGTTCCCTCGATCTGCATCTCGTTGCCAAGCAGGTCCAAGCGCCGAGCAGTGCCGCGTAGCTTGGCACCCCGCGCGGCCACCGTCTCGTCGGTGCTCTTTTCGAGCAGCTCGCCTAGCTCAATATAAGCGCGCGTCGTCAGTGCTTTGTGCTCGGTCTGCTCCAATGCGCGTCCGAACCGCATTGCCAGTGATGCGCGCTTGGGGTCTGCCATGTTCTCGGCGATGTGCGACTTCAACTCGCCGAGGAGGCCCTCCAGTTGTTCAAGAGACGCCTCGCTTGCTCCCCCCAATTTGTCGAGCCAGACGAAATATCGCGCCAGGTCGGCGACAGCCGCCTGGGAATCGTCGCGCAGAGATTGGGCGAAATCGTGCAGCTCCTTTCTGGAAGCGTCGTCGCGGAGCCGTTGCGAGCGCATCCACAGCGCGTCGAGCTTCACCTGCACCGCGGTCAGGCGATCCTCTTCGCTCAGTTTGCCGGCCAAGAGCCGATCGGCCGCGCCCACGAACGCGTTTTCGCAGCGCGCCATCTCGTCGGCGGACCGGATGCGCCGAAACCTGGCTCCCAGCGTCGTGATGAATTTCAACAGCTCGGCCGTGTCACCATCCGGAATTGCATAGGGGTCGGGAGCTGTGGGTTTGTCGGGGGCTGCTTCGGGCTTGGATTGGGGCGCGGGCTCGTCGGCCAATACCATCAAAGGTGACGCGGCCAGCAAAGCACTCAGGATCGGCAGCGCGATGAGAACGCTCGTTTTGCGCGAGAGCATGGCTTGGTTCCTTCAGTTCGAGGCGAGTGGATTGTCGGCACAGGGCGCGGCGGCCCGCCGCTCGGCGCGATGCGATTGACGTCGAACCTTCCATGCTCGAGAGCCGCGACGCACGCCGGACAATTGCCGCCCCGTCATTCTACTGCCCGGATCGGCGCCAAGCGAGCATCGCAACCTGCGTGGCCAATTTTCTTGTAATTCCTCATCCGTTGTCAGGACTTGTCGTGCGACTCCCGCTTGCTAATGCTGGAATTAGCTTCCCAACAAATCCTCAACGTGCCCCGACGCCAGTCCGACCATTCCGCACGCCTCGCGGATCTCGCTCCAGGTCTTGTCGTCTAGGTTGATGCCTTGGGACATGCGCGACTGGCGCGTTCGTTCTTCGAGTTCGCCGGGCATCAGGATTTCGCCATCGGGCGAGACCGTGCGTGAGGAGCGGACAAACTCGATGAACCGCTCGATGTCGGCGGCGAATTCACCCATGTCGCGCATTCGCCCTGGGTCGATCAGCACGGAGAGCATGCCGTTGGCCACGCGCTTGACGTTCGGGTCGCTGCATCCGCCGCCGGTGAGAGCGCCGGCGAGCACTTCGGCAATGATGCCCAAACCGTATCCCTTGTGGCCTGCGATCGGCAGGATGGCCCCCGGCGGGCTGCCATAAAACCGCGCCGGCTCGATGGTCGGCAGCCCGTCGTTGTCGATGATGCAGCCGGGCGGCACCGTTGTGCCACGATTGAGCGCGACGCGGATTTTCCCTTCGGCGATCGAGCAGGTCGAGATATCCAAGAGGATGGGTGGCCGGCCTTCGATCGGCACGCCGAAGGCAATCGGGTTCGCCGAGATCCGCCGATCGATCCCGCCGAAGGGCGCGACGAGAATCCCGCCGCCGCTGGTGTTGACAAAGTGCATCGAAATGAGGCCCGAACGCGCCGCGAGCGCCGGCCAGTCACCGATGCGTCCCAAGTGACCCGAGTTCCGCAGCGCCACCACGGCCACGCCGTGGCGCGCGGCCTTCTCGATGCCGCGCTCGATCGCGTGCTGGCCGGCCGTCTGGCCAAATCCGAACTGCCCGTCGAGCACGAGGATGGCCTCGTTCTCAAGCACGGTGGCCGGTTCGGTATTGGCAAACACCTTACCTTCGCGGAGCCAGCGAACGTACGACAAGACACGAATCACGCCGTGTGAGTCGTGCCCCACCAGGTTCGACTCGACCAGGTAGTGAGCGATCCGCTCGGCCTCGTCGCCGCCGCACCCGGCATTGGCGAAGACCGACGCGACGAGCCGCTTCAGGCCACGATAGTCCGCAAGCATGCCAACCCTTTCGACGAGTTCGTGGCAGCCTCAAGAACGACTATGATATCGCTCACCGATCCAAAACCGCCCTGTCGATTCTCAAAGAGTTTTTCCAGTCCCAGGTAGTTGCTGTCAATCGCGGTTCGCTCATGAGCAAGTCGCCTGGAAGTCGCCGGCAGCGGTGGTGGGCTTCCTTTATTGGGCTTATGGTCATCTTGTGCGCCTGGAAACGGGGTATTATCGCCATGCCGCCGGCGCCGGAGCAAGCGCGCGGCCTGTGGATCGAAGCCGTATTCTTGGCGGAGACCGACTTCGACTACTGTCGCTTGATCTACGACGAGCCGCGACGTCACAGCGCATCGAACTATGGAGTGACGATTCTGCCGACGTTGGTCGCGGTGCTAATGCGGCTTGGTTCGGATCCGTCGTTTGCGATTACGGCCTATCACCTGTTGACGATTGCGTTCGCGGCGTTTGTCGGTGCACATGTTTTTCGTGTCATCAGCGAGACGAGCGGCGTTTGGGCGGGATTGCTGGTCGCCGGCGCCATGATCACAACGCCGCTATTCAACGTGCAGGCTGAAATGCTGGGGATGGACATGCCCCTGGCAGCGTGCATGATGCTGATGGCGATTTGGTTGGCGGATGAAAAATTCGTCCGCGCTGGTCTGGCGGCGATGCTCGCCTATGCAACGAAACCGACAGGGATTGTCGCGACCTTAATCGCAATTGGCTTTGTCGTAGTGCGATTGTTCTGGCGCCGGCGAACGAGAGTCACCATTCCAGAGCGGGAAGGACGGCAGCCGTTGTGGCGTGCATTGACGCTCTACGTCGGACTGCTCGTCGTGCAAATGATCACGGACGTGATGGGCAGCGCGGTCGTGGTTTGGCTAGCGCCGTTTTTCAGCTCGCGGAATGATCCCTGGTTTGGCACGATCGCGGCTTCACTGTTTTTGTGCCCAGACGTGATTGTGCTGCTGCTGATTTCCGCGGCGATAACGGCGTGGCTGGTCTTCGTCGTCGGTCGACGCTCGGCCCATCGTGCCACCGAGCATGACGGCGGTCCATGCTACACCGAGCCCTTTCCGTATTTGGGTGACAGGCGAAGAGTATTCCTGGTGAGCGTGTTGGTCGTGGCGTGTACGCTGGCAGCCACGATTCCAGGGCGGTTCCACGCACGATATTGGACATCTATGATTCCATTTTTATACCTCCTCCTGGGTCTTGCCCTGTTCGCGAGTCCTCATCGCACGGCCTGGCCCAGCCTATTCTTTTTGACCGTGATCGTCGTGAATCTTGTCAACCAGAATGGAGTGCTGTTCCCGTCGATTACCGAATTGGTCGGCCCTGTGTATGACAAGCTGCCGCATTTTCGCGAGCGAAGCCGCGAATACTTGACGCCACAGAGAAACCTCATTGCCGCGATGCACCAGATCGACCGGGGCGTCGATCACCAGGTCGTGCTCTCAAATTATCCGTATGGTCTGTTCATGGGGGTTCCACGCGTCGGTTACGTTACGGCGCCGAAGCAGGGTTACTGCATGGGACTCGACAGCCGGTTCGTGCAGACGTTTCGACCGTTCGACGAGCATGCGCGATTCCCCCCCAATAAGTCGTTGGTGTGCGTATGGGCGGCAGAACGCATGTGGCGGCCGCCGGTTCCCTTCGAGCCCGGTGACAGGCTTGTCGCCGGCGGACCTTGGCCGGCCGACCTGATCGCCTTTGAGAAGCGATGGCAGCCGCTCCCCGAGTCCCAAGCAGCGCTCGATCAATGGTTTTCCGAGGCCCCATGGGGTGGCAAGACTGCGGCCGAAAACCTTAGGTTGCGCACGCAAGCGATGCTGGGTTTCGGGCGACAGGCCGAGGCAATTCGAGATCTGGAAAAGCTCGCCACGAGCGCACGTATCGATGTCCAAGTGCGTGGGGTTGCATACCAGTTGACTCGCACTATCGAGCAAGCAAAACGGGCTCGGTAGAGTTGCGCACTCGGTGAGTACGATGTCTCCGAACGGGAAACCAAAGCGACGCTGGCGTCACCGGAGTGCCGTGCCACGTGAATCATCCCCGCGATCCATCCTCGATTGACGGACGCGGCACCGGCCGTCGCTCTCCTGGCGCTCTCGCGCAGCATGTCGCGTGGGGACTGCCCTGGGCAGCACCGAGCCTGTTGATATTGCTCTTGTACCTGGTATTGCCCGTCTTGCGGCATTTGGGAATGTGGCGCGCGGTGGCCTGGTACATTAACGAGGACAGCCTCTGCGAACTGGTCGGTGCGCTGGCGTGCCTGGTGAGCTCGATGCTGTTGGCCGCTGCCTGGTTGCGCGGCAGCACCGCCGGCGGTGCTGCGGATGGTAGCACCGGCAGCGCGATGGGAACGCTGCTGCTGGCGCTAGTGTTGTTCGCGGCATTCGGCGAAGAAATCAGTTGGGGGCAGCGATTGTTCGATTTTCGCCCGCCGGCATTTGTTGGGCGACTAAATCGATCGAATGAGCTGAATCTTCACAACTTGGATGCGCTGCAGTTGCCCTGGGGAGACAGCATTGCGCAGGTGGCATGGTTCGCGGGTACGTTTTGGTATTTCACCTTCTGGCCGGCCTGGGCAGCCGCCACGAGCCGAGTGGGCCGTAAACGGCGAACCTGGATGCCTCCGGTGCCAAGGGCGCCGATTGCGGTTGCGGGCACGCTGAATTTCGTCTTGTTTGGGGCATGGTTGCTGCTGTCGATCCGGTCAGGGGCCTTTGTTCTGCCGCATGAAGCCTACGAGCTGCAGGAAACCGGCGCGCAACTGCTCATGTTGCCCGTTGCGTTCCGCGCATTTCGGAGCGCGCGTGCGACAAGTCAGCAGCGCGCGCGGTGGCGGTTTTCATGGTGCGCGGGATGCATGGTGTCGCTCTTATTGCTGCTTCAGTCGTGCCGTTGGTATCAGTCTGGGCCGCCGAGACGCGCAATCCTGCAGAGTGGCTTGATCATGAGTATCGCCGAACAACTGCAGCAAGAGGGACGATACGCCGAGGCGATACGTCTCTATGAGCAGGCATTAATCACTTGGCCGGAGAATGAGATTGCAGTTTATGATCTGGGCAATATTGCGCTCGCTCAGGGCGACCTCGCGACGGCCGAATCGCATTATCGAAGCGCGCTGCGAATGAACCCGCGCCTCGCCGAGGCACATAACAACTTGGCAGTGGTGATGTCGCGGACGGGTCGCGGCGAGGAGGCATCGGCCCATCTGCGCGAGGCGATTCGCTTGAAACCAGACTACCAGGAGGCGATCGACAACCTGAGGCGACTGGGAATTTGACTCAGACGCGAGTCGCCACCATGGTATGTGCATGCGTCTGTCGCTCACTCTTACGCTCCTGGTTCCCAAGCTCCGCTTGGTAACCCCCCTTCGCGTTTTGAGTCCCGCGACTGGAAGCGGCGTGCCCAAGCAGAGCTTGGGCACGCGCGTAAATGGAACTTTCACGTCGCGCGGGCACGGCCTTCGGCCTTAGCACCCGCCACCCGTCTGCTCGAGAGTGTTATATCCGCCTATTCTTGGCCGCCTATATAATGCAGCCACCGCGCGGCCTCACGCGCAGGAGACGAATTGATGCTCGAGTATTTGCCGATTGATGTCCAGTTGTACCTGGTGGCGCTGGTGTTCGCGGCCAGTGCGTCGTTCCTGACGTATTGGTTCCTTTATGCATCCTTGCGGCACTTCCTGGGAGAAATTTTCGCCTCGCGTGAAGTCGAGCAGTTTTGGGTGCGAGTGGTTTTCCTCGTGCTCTTTGGTTCAACGTTGGCGGTGGCGGTCGCCTATCAGCCGGATATCACCACCAGCGGCGACGTGGCGGCGTTGATCTGGAACATGGCCGATACATTCAAGGAGATCCTAGATCGGCTGATCATGGTGATGTTTGCCTTGTTTTTGCCGCTCTTGGCCTCCTATACCGTGCTGCACGTCGGACGCCACGGCCGTGGCTCTTCCGCTTCGCCGCCAGCGAGTTCTTGATGGATGCGTTTCTTTGGTTTTACTTTGCCGGGCTGGCGGTCGCGGCGCTCGTGGGGGAGGTGTTTTACCTGGTGATTGGGCCCTATGCCACTCCCTTCTTTGCGCGGCTCATGGGCGAAAAGTCTGGACATCTGTGGGGCCGCTCGTTCCGCTTGATGGTCGTGGTGATGGCCCTGGTCGGCGGCCTCTCGACGCAATGGTACGGCTGCGGCGGCTACACCGACTATTCGGCCGTCAAGGACGATCCTCGCATCGCGTTCCAAAAGGCGACCGAGCAAGTCGCCGGCGCTCTGCGCTATGCCGACAATTTCGTCATCATCATGGCCGCGCTCGGCGCGATCTCGCTGGCCATCGTCATGCGCCGCCGCTGAGTCGTGGACTGTGCGAAGCTGGCATTCGTTCAACACAACCAGTCGAACGCCACGACGCCGTCCAAGCCGCCGTCGAGCTCGGCGAGGATCTTTTCCTTGACCACCTCATGTTTCGCGTGGGGCAGGTAGCCGTCGCGGCTGGCGACGTCGGCAAAGGTCATCACGAATCCATGCGTAAAACCCTTGTTCAGGCCCTCGCTGCTGGAGTACGCGCCGCCGGAGAAATCCAGCAGCCCGGGTATCTGGCCGCAGAGGTCCTTGAGCTCGGCGAACAACGCGTCGACCTTGGATTTCGGCGTCGTCGACTTGATTCGCAACAATACCGCATGTTTGACTTGAGGCATGATTTGAACGACTCCATCTATCCAAAACGGGACGACTCTGCCAGACCACCGCTTCCAGGCGCCATCGTACCGGGGACCGCTTCGCCGAGCAAACTCTCGGCGTGCGGCTGGTTCGCCGCGAGCCTCAATTCGCCGACGCGCCGTCGAGTCGTTGGATCGCCGCGATGATTTGGTCGTCCTGTCGAGGCATGACGCTGCGCAGGTCCAAGAGCAGCCGACCCTCGCGAATGCGTCCCACGATCGACGGTTCTCCCTGACGCAGCCGCCTGGCCAATGCATCGACGTTCGCGCCGGAGGCGGAGAGCGCCACGCACCAGGTTGGAATCTCTTGCGTGGGAACGGACCCACCGCCGATGTATGACGTGTCCGCCACCGTCTCCACCGCCGCCAGGATTCCCCCCGTGGCAAGTCGCGACGCAATTCGTCCGGCACGTTCGCGCAGACTCTCGACCGGCGCGGCCGTGAGCTGCAAAACAGGGATTTCGCGCCGCGCCACGTCCGGCCGGCAATACAAGCGTAGCGTGGCGGCCAGTGCCGCCAGTGTCAGCTTGTCGACTCGCAGCGCTCGCATGAGCGGATGCCGGCTGATTTGCTCCACGTACGTTCGCTTGCCGAGGATGATTCCGCATTGCGGTCCGCCCAGCAGCTTGTCGCCGCTAAAGAGCACCACGTCGGCGCCGCCGCGAATGCTCTCGCCGGCAACCGGTTCGCCCAGGCAGCCGAACTCAGCAAAGTCGAAGAGCGCGCCCGAGCCGATGTCGTGGATCACCGGCAACCGGTGCTCTTGTCCCAATCGCACGAGCTCCGCAAGCGTGACGGTGGCCGTGAACCCCACGACGGCGAAGTTGCTGGTGTGGACGAGCATCAAGGCGGCCGTCTGGTCGCCGATCGCGCCGCGATAGTCCTCCAGCCGCGTCTTGTTCGTGGTGCCCACCTCTCGCAGCACGCAGCCGCTTCCGCTCATCACGTCCGGCAGGCGGAAACTACCGCCGATCTCGATGAGCTGCCCGCGCGACACGATCACTTCGCGCCCGGCGGCCAGGGCCGCGAGTGTCAGCAAGGTGGCCCCCGCGTTGTTGTTCACCACGGCGGCGGCCTCGGCGCCAGTGAGCTCCGTGAGCAATCCTTCGACGGCGACGATGCGTTGCGACCGCCGTCCCGACTCGAGATCCAACTCGACGCTGGCGTACTGGTTCGCCACCTCCACGATCGCGCGGACCGCCTCGTCGGCCAAGGGTGCGCGCCCCAGGCCGGTGTGCAGTACGATGCCCGTGGCGTTGATCACCGCGCGCAGCTTGGGCGCTTGTGATTGGTGAACTCGCGCGGCGATCTGTTCGGCCAAAGCCGTCATGCTGGGCACGTTTCCGTCCGTGCCGCGCGACGCGATTCGATCGCGCAGCTCCGCCACGACCGCGCGGGCGCTAGCAACCACACGGTCGTGCCCAACCTCCTCGACGAGCCGCCGCAGCGGCGTGCACCCCAAAAGTTCACCCACTGCCGGGATATCGCGCATTGCAGGCCGGTGCACGGTCGTCTCGCTCATGGGGCCGAGGAAGAAAGTGTGCGCACATCACCCTGGCGCAACGTGAACCCGGTTCGGTCCAGGTATTCACACAAAGGTACGGCATACTTGCGCGTGGTGCCGAGGATATCGCGGATCTGGCTAACGGTGAGGCCGCCGGCGGCCGCGGCAAAATGCTCGCGGAGCGTCTGGCGGAGCCGCGCGTCGATCTCGGCATGCAGGTAATAGTCCGCATTGATCGGCACGAGCGTTCCCTCGGACGCGGCCAGCGCTACCAGTTCCGGGAGCCGCGACTGGTCCTTGCCGAACTGCTTTTTCACCTCGTCATTCGATGGCGGCTGGCATCCGGCGTCACGGTAGATCGCGCTAAGCCGCTCCAGCACCGCGTGCTCGCGCGACGTCAACCGCGGTCCATGGTCTCGTAAGGCCACGTCCCGCGTCGTCAGTCGCAGGCGGCCATCGGCGTTCATCAGCGTTAGCACGGCGTCCAAGAGCGGCGTGTCGAGCAGGTGCTCGAACCGCCGAGCAAGCCGCGCACGCTCGATCGCGGTCTGGAGCGGAAACTGCGCGTGCAGCCTCGCGAGCGCCTCTTCGATTCGCTTCGCCATGGCCTCAAGCGCTCTGGTCTCGACCCTCAGCGCGCGGCTCGGCGAAACGACGATCAACCGCAGCCGGCCGCTTTGCTCCAGAGCACGCACGATGCCCTCTACGTCGTCAATGTGCGCAGTTCTCGCCAGGTCCATGGGCTGCCAGGGCCGGAAGCCGGCAAAATACGCCGCCGCCGCGGCACGCTCCAACGGATCGGTTGATCCGAGCTCTGCCAATCTTGCCAGCGGTTCCGCGTCGTTTCGTCTGAGCTTTGGCGCCACCGGGTCCACGACCGTGCCGCCGCCAATCGTTTCGACCGGCGACTGGCTGCGGATCACCAACGGCTGCGCGTGCGTCGCGACCGCCGGCTCCGAAAGGTACAACTGTGCAAACCCCCAGCCGCCCGGCTCCAACCGGTCGCCATCCAACAGCACGACCCAGGCCATCAACTCAGCCGTACCGACATGAACTCGCACGCGAGAACGGTTCTTCAGTGGCCGCGCAGCCGACGGGAGCAAGTGAAGTCGCACGGACATGAGCCGGCTGGGTACCAGGTGGCCAAGCGAGGCCACCTCCTGGCCGCGATGAATCTCGTCGTGCCGCACGCCGGCCAAATTGATTGCCGCGCGCTGCCCACGCTCGACCTGCTCGACCGCTCGGTCGTGATTCTGCAGGCCGCGCACACGCACGCGGCGCGCACCGGGCTCGAGCGCCAGCTCGTCCCCCACTTGCGCACTCCCGTGTGCGACGCTACCGGTCACCACGGTTCCATGCCCGGCAATCGTAAAGGTGCGGTCAATGGGCATGCGAAACGGCCCGTTGCTGCGATCATGCGTCGAAGGCGCGGTCACGCGCCGCGCCGCGGCGGCCAGCGCATCACGCAGCGCGTCGAGACCGGCGCCGGTATGCGTGCTGGTGCGCACGATCGGCGCACGCGTCAGAAACGTGTCGACCACCAGCTTCCGCACCTCCTCTTCCACCAGGTCGATCCAGTCGGAGTCACACAGATCGCACTTGGTAATCGCGATCACACCTTCGCAGATCGCCAGCAGCCGCAAGATCTCCAAGTGCTCGCGCGTCTGCGGCTTGATCGAGTCATCGGCCGCCACCACTAACAGCGCCACGTCGATCCCCGTGGCCCCGGCGAGCATGTTCCGCACGAAGCGCTCATGACCGGGCACATCCACGATACCCAGCCGGATGTCGCCCAATGTCAGCTCGGCGAACCCCAGGTCGATCGTAATCCCGCGACGCTTTTCGTCGGGCAGCCGGTCCGTATCGACGCCGGTCAAAGCCTTGACGAGCGACGTCTTTCCGTGATCGATGTGTCCGGCCGTGCCGAGAATCAAGTGCGTGGGCATGGAGTCCATTTTAGGGACCACTTGCGGATCAAGAAATGCACTAGGGGCGGTGCGCATATCGCGTACCATTGCAACGCGCAACGTGGCCCGTACTCGACGCAAAACCGCCCGCGCCGTTCGCCCAGATCAGCCACTGCCGAGGTCGTCGTGGACCCACACTTGCCAGTAGGCCGACGGCTGGCCACGCCGCACGATCGCCATTCGGCGATAGCTCAAATCCGTCATGTCCACCTGCGCCGGCAAGATGATGAACCGAGGACGCGCACGGCGAACCACCGCGTTCAATTCCGCCCCGGGTTGCGGAAGCATCCAGATCAATTCGCACCGCGCGTTCTCAACGAGGAACTGAAAGTCAAAGGGTGACAGCAAGCAATCACCCTGCCGCGCGATCCCCAAGCGAGTGAGAACATGGCGCTCTTGGGGCGACGGCGTCCGGTGGAATATGAAGCGCCGATCGACCATCAGGCACAGAAATACCTGAACGGCCAGCAGCACCGCGATGGACCCCGTCCATGCGGTCGTGCTCGCGCTGGCTTGCGACCATTGCCAAACGATCGCCGCACTCGTCAGCCAGGCATATACGAAAAAGATGCGATGCGAACGCCAGTCCCAGTTGTCGTAGAAGGCGCATATCAACAGGATATTCAGGCTCCAGGCGACGAACAGCGTCAGGTTCAGCCGCATCGCAGGGCCGCCACGCGTTGCCACGGCCAGCACCGCGCACGCGGCGCACATTGCTAGCGCGTATCCATACAAGTAGTCGTGTGGAAAACTCGACCAGTGCGTGAACATGCCGAAGTTGGCCGTGAAATTGTCCGCGACCATTTTGGCGACGGTAGCCCAATCGTCGGCCTCCGCGAGGCGATTGCGGAAGCTCGGGAAATACCCGCGGTCCTGGTAAAGCCAGATCGCGCTGGCGGCCAGCGCCACCGGCAAAAGGATGTGCACGGTGAAGATCAGCTTTCCTCGACGGTAAAGGTCGACGTACATGCGATAAAAGTCGCGCGCGTAAACCAACACGATGGCAAAGCTCAAAAGCGCCAGCACCTCCTTCGTCGTCACGGCCAGAAAGCCCGTCAGGAAGAACGCCAACAGCTTCGTGCGTTCGTGCCCCGGCCTGAACCAACTGCCGAAGTGCAGCGTTACGACCAGCAGCACAAATGATTCCATCATGGCCGTCTTGGCATAGGCCAGCCCGAGCGGCGCGCTCAATAACACAAACCCCGCGACGACGTTCCGCGCAAAGTAGCCGTCCCTTCGCGTGACGACGAGTCGCAGCATCAGTAGCACCGCGGCGCCGAACAGGAGCAGGTTAAGCCAGCGCACGTGATCCGGATTCGGAAACACCTTCAACCACACGGCCAGTGCGACCAGATAAGCAGGCATCTTCACGGGTTTGTGATCGGTGCCGTGCTCAAGAATGTCGAGGTAATGGTGAGTCGCCGCCGTCAGCTTGAAGTCCCGGCCGATCTTGAATGCGGTGGCGATGTAGTTCGCCTCGTCGCTGGCGCGCGGGATGGCCGGGTGCCACCAGGCCACGACAGTTACGAAGGCAACGAGCGCCAAGCACTCGACCAGCCACCTATAACCGTGCGGACTCAGCTCGGCGGCGGCGGCGGCGCGTTTCTTGGGCGGCTTGCCTTTTGCCGATATCTTGCGCGCCAATAGTGCGGCTCCGGCGAATTTCAAATCAGACGGAGCCGCCGGCGTCGCGCGCCTGGTTCGACGACCGTGCCGACAACGACGCCGGAAAACTCGTTGACTGCCGCCAACCTGCGCAAGACCGGATCCATCTCCGCGGCAGGAACCCCGAGCAGCAGCCCGCCGGACGTCTGCGGATCGAAGAGTGCCGCGTATTGGGGCACGGCTTGCAGGGCAGGATCGGCTTCGATTTGCGCTTCCGCCGCGCGATTGGCCGGTGCCAGCGTGCTTTCGATTCCTGCCGCAAAGGCCTCCGCCGCGCCGGCGGCCAGTGGAACATCCGCTAGCCGCAATTCGGTGGCGAGATTCGCGGCCTCGAGCATCTCCAACAGGTGGCCGGCAAGCCCAAAACCGGTGACGTCGGTCACTCCTCGAACGTCAAACTCGTCCAACATCGCGGCGGCGGCCTGATTGCTCGTTAGTAGGAGCCGCATGAGCCCGTCCATCCATTCCGCGCGGCACATCGCGCGCTGGTGCGCGGCAAGCAAGACACCACTTCCCAGCGGCTTGGTGAGCACCAATCGGTCGCCCGGCCGTAGCCCCCCCTTTCGCCGCGGGCATGCCGGTCCCGCCTCGGCGAGCATTGAGAAGCCGACCGTCAGCTCCGGCCCTTCGATCGTATGCCCCCCTACGAGCGTGGCGCCCATGCGCTTTAGCTCGGCAAGTGCGCCGGCGAGCACATCGTAAAGTATTTGTTCCTGCTGTCGCTCATGCCCCAATGGAATCGTCACCAAGGCCAGTGCGGCCAGAGGGCGAGCGCCAACGGCGAACAGATCGCTGGCCGCGTTCAATACGGCCACGCGGCCCACGAGGTAGGGATCGTCCACAAACGCCGTGAAGAAATCGGCGGTGGCCACCACCGGCGCGCCCCCGGGGGTGCGCACGATCGCGGCGTCGTCGGGCGACTCGAGCCCCAAGAGGACATGTTCGGAGGTCGGAATATCCAGCCGCTTCAACGCGCGCGACAAGACGGACCCTGATAGCTTGCTCCCGCAGCCAGCGCATCGCATGACCGGCGCCTGACCGTTGAGCGCGGGCGGCGCGTGCATCGGCGCTGGCTCATAGTCTTGATACTTGTCCATGAAGCGGCTGTCGATGTAATCCTTGAGCTTCCAGCACCAGGCGCCCTCGAAGGTCCGTCCCTTGTACGCGAGGATCGCTCGGCGGTCGCCGGTGGCAAGCAGCTTGAGAAACCCCTGCTGCGGCTCGTACGGCTCGAGCGGTTCGCCGGCCACCGTGTGCCGCAGATTGCGCCACAGCACCGGTCCCTGTCGGACCGCGTAGACGCCCGACTTGGGGGTTGGGGTGTCGCGAATGGTGCCCGCGTCGCCCACGGCGAAGATCGGTGCGTCGGCCACCGTTTGCAATGTGTGGCGTGTCAGTAGAAATCCGTCGGCGTCCACCGGCAGGCCAAACCGCGCGAGCATCGCCGGTGCGCGAGCACTGGTGGCCCACAGCACCAGGTCGGCGGCAATCTGCTGACCGTCGTCCAGCTCCAGCATGTCGTGCTCGGCACGCGTGACCGTCCGCCCGAGAACGATCCGCACACCCCGCTCCACGAGCCGCGAAACAACGACCTTGCCGGTCCGCTCGGGTAGCTCAGCGAGCAATCGCGCGTGAGCGTCGACGAGCACCAGGTCAACCTGCGTTTTGCCAAAGAGCTGCCGCACGTGAAACGGCAGACAGAAGGCAATTTCAATTCCGCCCGCCCCGCCCCCGACCACCGCAACTCTCAGCGGTGCGCCGGCCGCGCGATGCCGCAAGCCGTGAAGCCGCCGGTCCAATCGCGCCAGAAAGGTTTGCATGGGCTTGATCGGCAGGACGAGGTTGCCATCCAGCTCGACGTTTGCGCCGGCGCGCGGAAGGGAGCCGATCCCAATCGACAGCACGTCAAACGGCAGCGGCGGCCGGTCTTCCAGCAGCAATTGTCGTCCCGCCAGGTCCAGCCCGGTGGCGCGAGCGTGAATAAACCGCACGTTGGCCGCGGCGCACAGCCGCACCAGGTCGATCTGCATCCGCTCGCGCGGATAGAGTCCGGCGAGCGTGCCGGGCAGCATGCCCGAGTACGTGGCCAAGGCATGATCGGAGACGCAGGTGAGCCTGGCGCCCTCGATTGGATTCATCCGCCACATGCGCAGCACGTGCGCATTCGTATGGCCCGCTCCAACCAGGACAATATCGTGCCGTGGAAGCGTGGCGTACATGGATTGATTGTACGCTGCGGACCAAAGCCAATTCGACTCGCGGTGCGGAGAGCCAACCAAGTAGGGCGAGTCGGGTGCCCCTCTCAGGATGCCGCCACGCGAGCCGCGCGCACCTGCTTGGCCACCGCGGAGCCGGCCGCCGGCCCGCGGAACAACAACACGACTGGGCAGGCGATATAGACCGTGCTGTAGACGCCGGAGATCATTCCCACGAGCATCGTAAAGGCGAAGGCATGGATCCCCTGGCCGCCAGCCACGTAGAGGATGACGACCGCCAAGATCGCCGTAAACGACGTCAGCAACGTCCGGCCCAAGGTCTGGTTGATGCCCAGGTTGACCATGTCGACGGTCAACTCGGGGCTCTTGCCTCGAATCTCACGTAGACGGTCAAAGATGACGATCGTATCGTTCAGCGAAAAGCCGATGATCGTCAGAAAAGCCGCGATGATCGATAGGTTGATCTTGAACGGATCGACCATCAAGAAGCCGAGGTAAGGCGCCAAATAGAGGCTCGCGGCGAGTGCTCCCAGCGCCACCAGCACGTCGTGAATGACCGCCACGACCGCCGCGAAGCCGAAGACCACCCTTTGGAAGCGGATCCACAGGTAAATGACGATGAAGATCAGACTCGTCACGATGGCGTAGATTGCCTGCCATCGTGTCGCCCCCGCCACAGCGCCGCCGATCTGGTTCGAGGAACCAAAAAAGGGCGTGGCCGCCAATTCCCGCTGAAACTTCGCCAGCCCCGGCCCCACCTGCGCCGGCGGCAGGCTGATGTCCACGTCCCATTGAGTTCGGGCGGTCGAGCTGCCTTCGATATGCCGCGGATGGGAAGCTCGGAACCGCGCGCCGGGGAAATACTTGTTCAGCTTGTCAAGCACGGTGTCGTGGGTGACGCCGTAGGTGAACGTGAGTCGAGTGCGCGTTCCGCCGGCGAAAAGATCGGTGGCGGCCAGCGTGCCGGCCGATTGGCCTTCCGCGGCCGCAGAGGGTGTCGGCGGTGTGCCGCCAGGCGTCTCGCTCGGCGGCGGCGTTGGATTGGTCTCCGGCGGTTTTTCATCCGTGGCGGCTGTAGTGACTTGGGCCGGTTCGGCGTCGGGCTTCGCCTCGCTAGTTGCTTCTTGAGGCGCAGCCTTTTGTGCTTGCGACGACGGCTCGGGTTCAGTCTGTGCCGCCGGCTCCGCCGGTGCGTCGCCCTGTGGTGATTCGGCGGCGGCGTCATCGGCGAAGGCCAGCCACTGTTCACTTGCCGCACCGGCGCGAGACTGCTTCTGTGAACCCTCTGGTGGCGCGGCCGTTGGATCCTGCTCACTCGCCGGCGGCGACTCCGGAGCAGCGGGTGATGAAGGCTCCTCAGGAGGGGAGTCCGGCGTGGGCGTTTCGGTGGCAGGTGGCGGCTCAATTCTCGCGCGCTCGGAAGCGCCTGGCTGGCCGGCTGAAGGCTCGATCATCGCCAGCGGCCCGATTTTGAAAGAGTTTGACGCAAGCTTCCCAGCGAACGCCGTTCGCAGAGACACCCGAACTTCCTCATCGTTCAATTCGGACGTATTGATCAAGAATCGCTTGCCGCGCGGCTCTCCGGTGATCCGTACGTCACTCACCACTACGTCGTCCAGCGCCTTTTCGGCCGTGGCGCGAACGTCGGCGATCTCTTGCGCCTCCTTGAACAGGATCTCTGCGGATACGCCCCCAGTGAAGTCGATATCCAAGAGGTCGCGCCCGCGCATCCCCACAAAGATCAAACCCGCCACGATAAGCACGATCGAAGCGGCGATCGCCGGTCTCCGCACGCCGTAAAAGTCGAAATGTGTTTCGCCCAGAATGCGCATCATGCGCAGCTCGGTGAGCCAGCGGCGTTTCTCGGCGATGTCGAACAGAACGCGTGCACAGAAGATGGCCGTGAACATGCTGGCCGTGAGGCCGAGAAAGAGCGTCACGGCGAAGCCCTTCACCTGGTCGGTCCCAATGACGTACAGGACCACCGCGGTGATCAGCGTGGTGATATTCGAGTCGACAATGGCGCTCATCGCGCGATCGAAGCCGTTGCGAATGGTCATGCGCAAGGTCGCCCCGCGCGCGAGCTCTTCGCGCATCCGCTCGTAGATCAGCACGTTGGCGTCCACCGCCATGCCCACCGTGAGAACCAGACCGGCTAGCCCCGGCAGCGTGAAGGCAGCCTTGATCGTGATCATCACGGCCAGCACGACCAGGATGTTCAAGGTCAACGCGAGGCAGGCCACCAGCCCGGCAAACCGGTAATAGACTGCCATGAAGATCGCCACCACCACGGTGGCTGCAATCATCGAGGTCTCGCCCTTTTGAATCGTGTCCTGCCCAAGCGTGGGCCCGGTCAAGAGCGTGCTGATCGGCTCTGGATAGAGCGTGGCCGGCAAGCTGCCCGCGGTGAGCACCGCCGCCAACTCGTCCACTTGATCCTGGGTGAACGAGCCCGTGATGATGCCGTCGGCGAAGATCGTGCTCCGGATCGACGGGGCCGAATACATGAAGCCGTCGAGAATAATGCCCAGGTGACGTTCGAAACCATCGACTCGGTCCGGAACGTTGTCTCCGGTCAAACCGCCGAACAGTTTCGCCCCGCTACCGTCGAATCGGAAGCTGACCGCCGGGCGCCCTTGATCGTCCACGTCGGGGGTCGCTCTGTAAAGGTAGTCGCCCGTAACGTTATAAGGATCGATGACCACCAGGACTTCGCGACGTTTCTGGTCATCGAGCCGCGTCACATAATCGGCACTTTGGGCGAACTCTTGGGCGGCCTTTTCCTCGAGCGGGACCCAACGGGCGATTGGCCCCTCGTTGCCTCGCAGTTCGCGAGCGGTCGATTTCTCGGCCTGGGCGATGATGTCCGCGTGGTCGCGGCGGTTGGCCGTGATGCGGAATTCCAGCGTGCCAATGCTGCTGATCTTGCGCTTGATCCGCTCGGTTTCCGCCTCGTCGGCCTCGGGAATGATGATCTCGACCTGGTCGTCGCCGAACGGGCGAACGGAGACTTCCTTGACGCCGCCTGGATTGACGCGCCGCGTGATTGCGCCCACGAGCTTGTTCATGTCGTACTGGGGATCGACGGTCTGCGTTTTGTCGACCTCGTAGACCAGGATCACGCCGCCGCGCAAGTCGATCCCCAGCTTGGGAGGCCAGCCGAGCACGCAGATCGCCACCGAGGCGGCGATCGCAAACAGCACGATACCGATCTTCCAGCCGTGGTCCGGCATCCGCCACAATCGCGCCAGATACGTGCCGGCCAGAAATGGCAGCGTCGCCACGGCCAGCGCCACCAGCAGTACGAAATACCATGCCATGCGGTGAGATTCCTGTAACTACTTCGTTTCTTTTTCCGGCACCGGCTCCTCGCCGCCTATGACTCGCACCACCGAGCTTAAGGTTATGCGGAGCTTGGTATTGGTCGCCTCATCCACCTTAATGGTCACTTCGTCAGCCTCGCGCCGCACGTTGGTCACCACGCCGTAAATGCCGCCGGAGGTGAGCACATGGTCGTTCTTTTTCAAGTTGGCCAACATCGTCGAGCGCGTCGCCTGATCCTTGCGCTGCGGTCTCAATAGCAGGAAATAAAACAAGACGCCAATCACGGCAAAGGGCAAAAGCATGTTGAACGGAGAGCTGCCGGGGCCGGCACCTCCTTCCGGCTGTTGCGCGAGCAGGAGAAAGTTGCTCAGCCATACGGAGGTCACCGGAGAACTCCCCCTGGTCGAGGGCGCGGGAGAACATCGCGGCGAACTGTGCTTGGGTGCTCGGCAGACGAGCAGCAAAGCATGGCCGCGCACGTACTTCCGTTCGGACGGAAAACCGCTAGCGCCGGTCATCTTAAGATGTTGTATCAAAAGGGACAAGGGGACCTCGTGCGGCCGACCATCTCGCGTGCGTCTGCCGGCAGAACCGATCGAACTCGCCCGCCGCGATCGCATTCCTCACCCCCGTTAGCAACCGCTGATAATACGTCAGGTTGTGCGCCGAAAGGAGGATCGGACCGAGCATTTCGTTGACCATGAACAGGTGCCGCAGGTACGCGCGGCTGTGTCGGCAGGCCGCGCAGGGACATGCCTCGTCGAGCGGCCGCGTATCGCGCTCGAATCGCTGGTTGGTGAGCCGCACCATCCCGTCGTCCGTAAACGCGCAGGCGTTCCGGCCATTGCGTGTCGGCATCACGCAATCGAACAGGTCGATGCCGCGCCGAACCGCCTCCATCAGGTCTTGGGGCCGGCCGACCCCCATCAGGTATCGCGGTCGTTCGCTGGGCAATTCGGGCACTGTGCAATCGAGCATGCGATACATCTCGGTGGGGTGCTCCCCGACGCTTAAGCCCCCAATCGCGTAACCGAAGAAATCCAGCGCCACCAGCCTCCGCGCACAATCGACACGCAGTTGAGGATCAAGTCCGCCTTGGACGATCGCCAGAAGCCTCTGATCATCGCGCCGCGCGGCGTCTCGACTTCGCCGTGCCCAACGGATCGTGCGCTCGGTGCCATCTCGCACCATCTCGTCCGAACATGGCAGCGCCATAGCATGGTCCAAGACCATGGCGAAATCGCTGCCGAGCTCCTCCTGGATGGCGACGGCACTCTCGGGCGTGATCTCCAGCAGTCGGCCGTCGATGTGCGAGCGGAACACGGCGCCTTCGTCGCTCACGCGAGTCATGCGAGCCAAGCTGATAAGCTGAAACCCGCCGCTGTCGGTGAGGATCGGCCCATCCCATCCCATGAACCGGTGAAGCCCGCCTAAGTCCGCGACCACGCTTCCACCTGGGCGGAGCGCGAGATGATAGGTGTTGCACAAGACGATCTCGGCGCCGCTCTGCCGCAGTTGCTCGATCGTGAGCCCCTTTACCGTGGCCTGGGTGCCCACCGGCATGAATGCCGGTGTCTGGACTGCGCCGTGGGGGGTGGTCAGCGTGCCGACGCGTGCACGGTTGGTCGAGTCGGTATGGTGGACCGAAAACGCGAAGCGCGGAGTTGTCATCGACGGGGCGGACCACAGGGATAAACCCAGTGGCTCACAGTGGCTCACGGAATCGAGCGGTTGAATTATAGTCGCTCAAACGTCAGTCGCCGCGCAGCCGCAGTCCGTTCGCGGCCAGCCGCTCGCGGACTTCGTTCAGGCTGGTGACCCCGAAATTCTTGCATTCCAAGAGCTCGTCGCCGGTCTTGCGGATCAACTCGGCGATGGTGCTAATGCCGAGCCGAACCATGCATTTACGTGCGCGCACGGAGAGGCTCAAGTCGGCGATCGGCCGCGACAGCAAAATCTGTTCGTCGGGCGTGAGGCTCTCGGGCGAAAGGTCGAACTCGGCCTTCGGCAACGTTCCGGCGAATTGACCGAGCTCGAGCCCCTTGGTAATCATCATCTCGCGGATTTCGATCAAGGATGTCTCGCCGAAGTTCTTGCTGGCCAGCAGCTCTTGCTCGGTAATGCTCGTCAGGTCGCCGAGCGTCATGATTCCCATTTTCTGCAGGCAGTTTCGGCTGCGGACGGAAAGCTCGAAATCGGTGACCGGCACATTCAGAATCTGGCTGAGCCGGTCGCGCTTGCGTTGGGCATCTTCGTCGTAGAGCATCTCGCTGGAGGCCGAGGCGTCCTTGAGAAACAGCCTCGCGCGCGCATGATTTGGATACACATCCAGGATGCGCTGGTAGCAGCGGCGCGCGTGGTCGTAGCGATGACGGTCCTCGTAGAGAATCCCCAAGTTCAAGAGCGTACCCATGTGCGGGGGAAAACGGGAGGCCGAGCGCTCGTAAAGCTGAAGGGCCGTGTCGTCGTTGCCTCGGCGGTCGTTTTCCACCGCTAGGGCGAACAAGGCGCCCGGATGCGTCGGTGCGATCTCCACCGCTCGCTCCAACAGCGCAATCGCTTCGCTCGGGTTGCCTCCCAATGACGCCACCGTCGCGCCGCGCTGGTAAAGATAATCCGCCGTCTGCTCGACCGGTCCGAACAATTGATCCAGAACGGCAAGTGCCGCCGTGGCGTCGCCTCGGTAGCGTAGCGCCTCGGCCCGCGCTAGCGCACATTTGTCGGCCGGATAGCCGGCCTTCGCCGCCGTGTCGTAGCCGTGGATCGCCTCGTCATACCGCTCGAGCCCAAAGAGCGACCGTGCCATGTAGAATTGGGCGACCGCCCCGCCGTCGGAAGCCGAAAGCGTCTCCAGCGCACGCTCATAACGGCCCATCAGGTAGTAGCAGACCCCTAAGCGCACCCGTAACGAGGGACTCAGTTCCGCAAGTTCCAGCTCCGCCGCGGCCTCTCGCAATCGGCGGTAATTGCTGAAGTCCGTGGCGATCGTTTCAATAATGGTCTGTATCTCGTCGGGACCGAAGGCAGTATTCGACAACACCAACCGTTTCAGATCGATTTCCGACACTTGCGACATCGCTCAACCTCCGAACCTCTTGGGCGCGGCCCCCCCGACGGTCGCCGCGGAAACCATTAAGTGGCCGTCGACAGCCGCCAAGAGCCAGCGGTGGGAGTCGAACCCACAACCCCCGCATTACGAATGCGGTGCTCTGCCGATTGAAGCTACGCTGGCATCCTGCGAAGCGCGAGAAGGCCAAACCGCTTACGTTATAAAACCTTAGCGAAGGCGTCAAGGCCGGTAAACTGGGAAGGAACGGGGTATCGACTCGGGGCGTCCGACTGAGCCGTGTGAAACTCGCCAGCCTCATACTGTTGGGTGTTGCGCTCGCAGCCGCGCTTGTATGTTCGCGCGGCAAAGTGCTTGGCACCACGCTGATGGCCGGCTGGTGGTGGAGCTTGTGCTCACTGGCGGCGATCATCACCGTCGAGCTACTGGCGTTGGCTGGTTCCGGCGGCACGCAATCTCAAGGCATTGAGCACGCGCGGTTCTTCGCCGCGGTGACGACGTTTGCCCCGACCATGGCGCTCTTGGGCGCCAAACGGCCGCAGCACCGTGCCTGGCAGTTTATCGTGGCATCGCTTTTGATCGTGCTCTGGCTTCCCGGGTTTGAAGCGATTCTCTATCGTCCAGGCGCTCCGTTGGAGCTGCACACGACGCGGCGGTGGTTCATGCTGCTTTTGATGCTGGTCGCGCTATTCAACGGGCTGCCTGCTCGCGACTGGCCGTCATCGGTGCTTTATTTTCTGGCGCAAGCGTGTTTGCTTGGGCCGTACCTGCCGCTGGCCGAATATGCCGAAATGCGCGCGATGCCGTTAGTCGGATTGACGTTGTGGGCGGCGGCCGCGGGGCTGCGCGCGAGCGGACTTCCTCGCCGGCCAAACGGGCAGGCGGCGTTCGATCGACTCTGGCTTGATTTCCGCGACACGTACGGAATGCTATGGGGATTGCGCGTTTGCGAGCGGTGGAACGCCACCGCCAAGGCTGGCGATTGGAACGTCCGGCTTCGCTGGGCGGGCCTGGCGGATGCCAGCGGCCAACCGCCGCACCGGCTTGATCCTAAAGAGCGCGACGCCGCCCTGCGGCAACTGGGCAGCTTGCTGCAGCGCTTTGTGTCGCGGAGCTGGATTGCGGAGCGGTTGGGCGATTCCCTAGACTGACGCGATGGACTCACGCACAGCGTCTCAGTCCCAGCCGCCTTCGTCCGCAGAGCTACTTCGGCGGTTGACGGCGCTGGAGCGGCTTCTGGATGTCACGCGAAAACTCGCCGTCGACATCGACACCATCAAAGTCCTCGAAACCATCACCGGCGAGGCTTGTAAAGCTCTGGACTGCGATCGCGCCAGCCTCTATCAATACGACCCCCAGCAGGAGGAGCTCTACACGCGCGTCGTGACGGAGCTGGAGATTGCCGAAGTCCGGCATCGGTTGGATCGGGGGATCACAGGCTATGTGGCACGCCACCGCGTGGTGGAAAACATCCCTGAACCCGCCCAGGATCCGCGCTGGGACTCGTCGGTCGACCGCGCGACGGGATACCGCACGCGCAGCATCCTGGCCGCTCCGCTCACATCGCCGCACGACGGATGCCTGCTGGGCGTGCTGCAACTATTGAACAAGCGTGGCGGTCCGTTTGGCAAGTTCGACGAGGAGCTGCTCGAGGCATTCAGCCAGCACGCAGCGGTGGCACTCGACCGTGCGCGGCTCGTCGACGAGCTGCGGCGGCGCAATGCCGTTGAGGCTTCGCTCGCGGTCGCGCGCGACATCCAGCGCAGCTTTATGCCGCGCGAATTGCCCGCGTTTACCGGCTACGAGCTGGCCACCTGGTGGTATCCGAACGAGGCGGTCGGCGGCGATTATTGCGACGTGGTGCGATTGCGCGACGGGCGTATCGGGCTCGTCGTGGCCGACGTCAGCGGTCACGGCTTGGGACCTAGCCTGATCATGGCCTCGGCCCGCGCGTCGCTGCGCGCCTTGATCATCGATCACGCGGCGCCCGATGTGATATTGGAGCTATTGGGGCGGTCGCTGGCCGCGGACTTGCAGGATGGGTGGTTCATCACCATGGCCCTGGCCGTGATCGACCCGGCATCGCACCGCGTCACCTATGCCAATGCGGGTCATGGCCCGGCGATGCACTATGTTTGGGCGGAAAGGTGCTTTTGGTCGCTGGAGGCCACGGGAGTTCCACTGGGCGTTTTGGATGAGCCGAACTACTCGCAAGGAGCGCCGGTGGAAATGGCGGTCGGCGACCTGTTGCTCTTGTGCACCGATGGCATCGTCGAGGCGATGAACGCCAATGAAGAACGCTTCGGGCAGCGGCGACTCGAAGAAGTTGTCGTCGCGCACGCCGACTGGCCGGTGGCCGACCTGGTTCGCCGCATCGGCAGCGAAGTCGAAGGATACTACGTCGGCGAGAATCCGCCCGACGATCTGACGATTCTGGCCGCGCGCCGTACCGCCTAGCGGCAACGGCCCGCTTAGGGATGGCGGGACATCTCCGGCCGCGAATGACTACTTTGCGGACGTGCTGCTGTACGAAGCCGGCGTCACCGACGAATCTGACAGGTTGCTTCCGTACTGCGAAGCCGCGCCCGACGAATTGTACTGAGCACCGCCGCGAGGCTGGTAGTCGCCCGTATTTCCGGGACGATAATGGGGACCAGTCGCGCCGCCACCGGGGTACGGTGAATACGATCCCGAGGGGACCTGATACGGAGTTGTGCCTGGGGGCTGGTATCCGGTATTTCCCGGCACGTAACCCGTCTCGCCCGGTCTGTAGGCATCGCCAGCGGAATTGGGATATCCGCCGCTCGGCGCGCTTGATTGCGGCCAAGCACCGGGATTATTGCCGCTTGGCGCGGCGCTCGGCGCCCCATAACGATCTGGGCTGCCGGCGTTGTAGCTGCTGCCGTACCGCGAATCGGGCGACTGCGGACTGGCGTACGCGGACGTCGCACCACCAGCGGTCCCAGCGGCGTCGTAGCGCGATCCGCCGCTGGCATAGCTGTCGGGCGACGAGCGGTAATCGTACCGCGAATCGGCCGCGCGCAGCTCCGAACCACCGGCTGAAGTCACGCCACCGGCCGTCGATGGATATGCGGGCGCCGTGGCCTGTGGATAGGCCGAAGCCTGTGTGTTGTAGTCATACCCGGCCGATGTCGATCCCGTCGCCGCACCGTATGCAGAGTTCGAATACGCGGCTGCCGGCGACGCGGCACCAGGAGCGGCCGGCTGGCCGGCTGCAGACGTGTAGTCTGCACCATAATAGCCTTGCTGCGGCGCCATCGAGGGTTGAGCGGCGTAGGCCGTCGCCTGCGCCTGATTATCCGACGAGCCGGTCACGGGGTAGGCGCCAGTGGCGACACTGTAGTCGTAGGGTGCGGCGCCCGTCGTGGGGTAGGTATTTGGATACGCCGTGGCGGTACTAGTCGCCGCAGGCGTGTATGCCGGAGAAGTCGAGGTGGCGCCTGTCGATGCGACAGTCGAGCCGAATCGCGGCGCCGTCGTCCCCGCCACAGTTGAGGGCGTCGCACTCGTGGAAGGAAGCGGTGGATAGGTGGAGTCGGTCCCACCGCCGCTGGCCACCGCGGATTCGGTCCCGCCGCCGTACCATGTCCAGGGCTTGTACCACTTCTTGGAACCGGCAAGCTGAGTGCCCCCGGTCGCACAGCCGGCCAAACCCACCATGATCACAGCGACTAACGCCCATGGTGCACCAGACGTTCGCATGATCTCGCTCCCTGAGCAATGCGCTAACAGCCTGGCCGCCGTTCGGCGGCATCCTTGCGCGCCGCGGCCAGGTCGATGGTCTTGAAAACGGCCTCTAAGCTGATTGAGACGGGAAGTAGCAATTCCGCCGTGCCTATTGCCTGGGCGAAGTCTCATACCCCTATGGATTATTCGGACTTTGCCATCCGCGGGAACATGCAAAACCGCGTCGCGTTGCCGAAAATGGTCCGTGGCAACGACCGCCCCTCGAAGAGTGGGTCGCGATTATAGAGTTCAGGGGCGGCCGGTCAATCGCAGAATTCCGCTCGCGAAGCGGAGGACAGGAGGTTTTGATCGAGCAGGCCGACTGTGTAAGCTGGGAATTCGCTCGTGACCATGGGCGAGTGGGGCTGGAACGCCGCGATTTTGATAGTTTGGAATGACGGCCGAGCTTTCCTCCGAAGAGCTGCTCCGCTACTCGCGCCAGATTGGTTCGGGAGTACTCTCGCGCGAAGGACAAAGGCAGCTCAAGAGCTCCTCGGCACTGGTGACTCGTGCCGGCGGCATGGGAGGCCCGGCGGCGCTCTCGCTCGTGATGGCCGGCATCGGGCGCGTCATCATCGCACACGGCGGCGAGATGACCGTACCCGACTTGAATCGCCAGATCCTGGGGTGTGAGCAACTCATCGGCCAGCCGCGCGCCGCGAATTTTGCGCGCTACCTGCGCTCGATGAACAAGCATGTGGTGGTCGAGGCGATCGATCACGAACCGGATGAGGCAGAATCGGCTGAGCTGGCACGACAGGTGAACATCATCCTTTCGTGTCCACCGACATTCGAGGAGCGAATGCGCCTGAACCGCGCGGCGCTCGCCGCCGGAGTGCCGTTGGTCGACGCAGCGCAATGGGGCGCGATGGGAACGCTGGTGGTCGTTCAACCCGGCCGAACCGCCTGCTTACGATGTATCTACCCCAGCGACCCGCCCTTCGAGGAGATGTTTCCGGTGATCGGGGCGATTTCGACGACCATCGGCTCATTGGCGGCGCTGGAAGCGATCAAGATCCTCTCTGGCATGGGCCGGCCACTGTCGGGCCGGATGCTGATGCTGGACGGTCACCAGGGACAGGTGTCGCTCGTCGACTTACGGCGCGACCCCCGATGCCCCGGTTGTGGAGACATCAATCGGGAGCCATAGCCGATGAAGGTGCGCGTGGTCATTGTGGGGCGAGGTTATTCGGACGGGAGCGTCTATCCCGAGTCGCTCGCGTTGCCGGAGGACGCGACGGTCGAGCACGCCTTGATCGAGCTCGCAGCCCTGTTACCGGTGGAATCAGCGCTGAGCGCGACATGCCTGGTGGCCGTATCCGGCAGGCACGTCGGCACAATTGGGCGCCACGACAACACATCACTGCGCGATGGGGATGAACTGGTCGTGCTTGCGCCGGTGGCGGGCGGTTGAAGCGGACAGCTGGCGCCGCGCTATTTGGTTCCGGCAGCGTAGCGCTCGTCGACCGCCTTCCAGTTAATCACATTGAAGATCGCCGCCAAATAGTCCGGGCGCCGGTTCTGGTACTTCAGATAATAGGCGTGTTCCCAGACGTCGATCCCAAGGATCGGCGTGTGGCCCTGCATCAGGGGGCTGTCCTGGTTGGGGGTGCTTTCGACCAGGAGCTTTCGGTTGCCGTCGAGGCTGAGCCACGCCCACCCGCTGCCGAAGCGAGTTGTCCCGGCGCTGATCAGCGAGGTCTTGAGCGCCTCAAAGCCGCCAAGTTGAGTCCGAATCGCGTCACCCAACGCGCCCGACGGCTCGCCCCCGCCGTCCTTGGACAAGATGGTCCAGAACAGCGTGTGATTGGCGTGCCCGCCGCCGTTATTGCGGACTGTTGTGCGGATCTTCTCCGGCACGCTGTCGATCCTGGCCACCAGCGACTCGATCGACTGGTTCCCCAGGTCGGCGCCCTCGATGGCCTTGTTCAAGTTATTGACATAGGCCGCATGGTGCTTGTCGTGGTGGATCTCCATCGTCTTTGCGTCGATGTGTGGCTCGAGCGCGTCGAATGGATACGGCAGATCGGGCAGCTTGTACGCCATGGCTCACCTCCTGCGGTTCGCTCAAATGGATGTCGGGCTTCGCGGCGGGCCGGTTTCAGCATGCCGGTGCGGCCGCCGCATGTGATCAAATATCGGCGCGCAGCATACCGCATTTGCCACACGCTGGCAATTCGGTGGGAGTCAGTTGAGCCCCGCGATCCGTTGCACGAGCGCCAGGATGCCCTGGCGTTGCTGGTCCAAGATCGCCAACGCCGCCAGCGCGTTACTGGCCAAGGCCTGGTTCTTTGCCAGCCGTAGCGCCTCTTCTTCTTCGTCGACGAGGTCTATGGCGTCGATCGCGTCGGTTAGCTTCGCTTGGAAGGCGTCGAGCAGTTCGCTCGAGGCGTCGATCGTGGCGGTGGCGAATCCGTCGACCGCACCTTCAACGCGAGTGAGAAAATCCAGGACCTCGTCGACGATGCGCACCGCCGTGGGAGCGTTCGTGCCCAGTCCCGACTTGGCGCCGCCAAGCGCCAGTTCGGCCAGTGCGCCACTTGGCCCTCCCAACCGCGCCGGCAGCAAACTGGGGATGGCCAGCGTCGACGTTTGCGTCAAGTCGGTTGACAGTGCAAACGTCAATGCGTCGCCTGAAATCTCGATTGTATCGAAATAGCCCGTGAACCCCGCGACGAACTCGACGTCGAGAACCAGTCCGTTGTCGCTGATTGCGAAGTGGTTGCCGTTGCCGGTCAAGAGCTGGCCGTTGATGGTGGCGACGGCGTCGGTTCCGGCCGCTTCGGGGGCGCTGGTGTTGAACGTGCCGGAGTCGACGACAATGGCCACCCCCGAGCGCGAACCGTAGTCAATGCTCGTGAAGGTCAACACGTCGCCGGCGACCGACGCGGTCACGCCGGTGAGATGGCTGTCGAGATTGACGCGCGTGGCGACCTCGGCCAGCGGTTCGGCGTTGGCGACCGTGATTACGCTTGAGCCTCGAATGCCAATCAGCGTGAACGTGGCCGCTGAGGTCGTCTGGCTCGAGGCGCCGGTATAGGTCACCGAACCTTGCGTGGCGGCGGTGCTGACGGCCCCGGCGATCGTTGGCGCCGGCGCGGCGCCGCGTGCGTACACCTCGAGTGCCTCGATCTGTTCGGCATTGAGTCCGTCGACGAAGAAATCGGCCGAGCCGTCCAGCAACCGCCGGCCGCCCGACTCGGTCGTGGCGAGGAGGCCGATCTGTTCGATCGCCGCGTCGATCGCCGCCTGGTTCGCGGCGCGCTGGGAAGCTGTAAGCGCTTGATCCTGATCTTCGAGCGCCATGGCGCGGATCGTTTCGAGCTGTGTGCGGATCTGGTCGATCGCCAATTGCGCTTCGCTCACGCGTACCGAGGCGGCGGTAACGTTGGAAAGCGTACTGGCCACAAGCGAACGCTGCGTTTCGAGCTGGCTGAGCGAGACAAACGCATGCGGATCATCGCGCGGGGCGTTAATCCGTCTGAGCGTCACCAGGCGCAGCGCGTTGAGGTTGGCCGCGGCGTTGGCCTCGGCCAGCCGGTTCAAGAGCGTTCGTTCGATGCCATTCAGGCTGGCGCCGATGCGGCCCATTGAGCGTCGGCTTCTCAAGTCACGGGAACGCCCCGCTCTCAGGATTGAGCGGTCAGAAAAGTATAGGTCGGCGTGATCGCCGGCCGCTTTCAGGACCAGGTCTATCGAGTCTCCGCCATGCTGATGGGCCCAGTTGATTCTGGCGACACGGCGGGCGTGGCCATCAAATAGGCGCGGAGACTGGCCAGCAACTGCCGAGCCAGATCGGCCGCGTCGGCGCGCCGGCGGTTACGACGGTCCCTGGCGCGGATGGCCACGCGAACTCTCGTCCGCAACAGCGCATGGATCGGCAGCATGCTTCGTCGATCCAGCTCCACGTGCTCCTCGTCGAGTGTCAAATCCACCACGAACGAAATCTGCCGGTCCGCGCGTCGGCGCAGCAACCAGGCGTGATGTGGCCCCACGGTCAGGCGCATGTGGTTTTCGTGATGCGAGGCAGCCGACGCCTCGTGATCAGCGATAAAGCCACGCAGCTTTTCGATACAAACCGACCGCGGCACGGAAGCGACCAACTCGGCTTCGGCCACCAGCTTGTGCCGCGCCGAGGTCGATTCAAAGCTTGTCGCCACCGGTCGTTCCTCGTCCCCGCCAAACCCGGTCCCCAATTGCACCACCGCGTTACGGCCCTGGTTCTTGGCGCAGAACAAAGCACGATCAGCGCGTCGCAACATCGTGGCGGCGGTGTCGCCCAACTGAATTTCTGTCACGCCGAAGCTGGCCGTCACGCTTCTGCCTCCCAACTCGCGATGAGGGATCTGTTCCAGCGCGCGGCGAAGTTCCGCCGCGCGCCGCGCCGCCGCCGCGTTATCGCAGTCGGCGCACAGCAAGACGAACTCCTCGCCGCCGTAACGCGCCACCAGATCGCCCGAGTGGCAAGCGCACTTGAGCAGGTTCGCCAGGCAACGGATCACCACGTCGCCGGCCTGATGACCATAGATGTCATTGACCTGTTTGAACCGGTCGATATCGCAAATGATCAGGCTGCACGGCCGCGAATGCTCCAAATGCGCCACGACAAACCGATCAAAGACGCGGTCGAACTCGGCGCGGTTGGCCACCTGTGTAAGCGGGTCCTTGGTGGCCAGCTCGTAAAGACTCTGGCAGCGCGCCTCCAGTGACATCTGCGGCGAGACGTCGTGCAACAAAAGCGCCGCGCCGTGATGGGTGCCATCGTCGGCGATGACGGGCGTCGTCCGCGCTTCGACCGACACCCGGCGACCGCTGCGGCCACGCACCGTCATCCGCCGTATCGACTGCACGCCATTTCGTAGCGCATCGATGACCGGACAACTCGCCTCGGTAATGACCTGCTGTTGCTCGTCGCACATTCCCAACAGGTTGGGCGACCAACGACTACGGTCCACCCCACTACGACCCATGCCCGTGAGACGTTCCACACCAAGGTTCCAGTAGAGAATTCGGAAGCTGTTGTCGACGAACACGACGCCGTCGCGCAGGTCGTCCAATAGACGCTGCTGAAAGAAGGCGATCGGGGTCGCGCTGCCACTTGTCGCATCGGTCGCGCTCAGTCGCCAATGGTCATCAGCGCGTCGCTCCGCCAACTCCTTGAGCCAGCGGCTGGCGGCGCGGCATTCCAGCTCGATGGGTCTTGCGGCGTCCAACTTGCAGAATTCGGCCACCAGTGAGGGGTCGAACTGCGTGCACGCGTTGCGGTATAGCTCGGCCACCGCCCACTCATGGGACTGTGCCGGGCGGTAGATCTGCTCGACGGTCATCGCGTCAAAGGCGTCGACGATCGCCAGCATGCGCGCCGCCAGTGGCAGCGCGTCGCCCACCAGCCCCTGCGACCCGTGCGTGCCGTCGTACCAGGCGCCGGCGTGACGCACGATGTCCAGCACGGCCGGCACCGCGCAACTCGTGCACAGGATCTCCAAGCTCATACGGCGGCGGTGTTCCATCAATGCTGCTTCATCTCGCGAAAGCGGTCCCGGCTTCAGCAGCACGTCGTCCGGCACGCCGATCTTGCCCACGTCGTGCAACAGCGCCGCCACCTCTAGCGCGTCGCAGTCAGCCACACTAGCCCCTCGCGCGGCACACCATGCCGACACGCGCAGCGCAACGCGCAGCGAGTGTTGGGCCGTGTGTGGATGCCGGCATCGCAGCGCTGTAAACAAACTGCCGGCGATCCCCAGCCGGACCATCGCCAACCGCTGATCATCCAGTGCGGACCGCGGCGCGTCTTGGTGATTGCGATCGACCGTCGCGAGTTCGGCAAGAGCGTCAACGTGCGAGGCTAGCTCGGACAGCGACGCGAGCGGCCCCATTGAATGGTCCCCGTGTGAGGGGCTGGAGAGCGCCTTGGCCGCGAGCGTAAGTGATCGTTCCATCGGCGGGTTGTTTCCCGGCGCGGGCGCGACTTGGAGCGATGGAGGCAATCGTAGGGATTCTGGCGCCCGCGTTTGCGTTCCAAGGCGACGACGCGCCGGTGCGCATGCCAAGCGGACGATCAACCGTATGTCACGCGCGCCAGATGGTCAAATTTCACGGCAACGGCGACAAGGATGTTGCGGAGCAGGTGACACTGGGCTATCGTACGCTTCGCCGCGCTAGGGAGACGGCACGATGCGACTCGTCAGCTATCAAGGTCGAACCGTTTCCCGCGCGGCGGCCGTGCGCGACGGTCAGTACGTTGACCTTCACGCAGCCGATTCGTCGCTGAGCGTTTCCTTAAAGGGCATCTTGGCATTGGGTCCCGACGGCCTGCGCCGCGCCGGGGCTGCCGCAATCCGCGGCGAACCGATCGGCGCCGGCGACGTGTCGCTCTTGGCGCCCATTCCCGACCCGCAAAAGGTGATCTGCGTCGGCCTGAACTACGCCGACCACGCTCGCGAGAGCGGCGCGAAGCCCCCCGCCGAGCCCGTGCTCTTTGCCAAGTTTCCTACCTCGGTCATCGGGCACGAACAACCGATTCTCTTGCCACGCGAAAGCAGCGAGGTCGATTACGAGGCGGAGCTGGTCGTCGTCATCGGCACCGGGGGACGGAACATTGAAGCGGCCAACGCGCTCGCACACGTTGCGGGTTACTGCTGCGGCCACGACGTCTCGGCACGCGACTGGCAGCTCCGCAAACCCGGCGGGCAGTGGCTCTTGGGCAAGAGCTTCGATACCTTTGCTCCCTTTGGCCCGGAGCTGGTCACCGCCGACGAGATTCCCGATCCAGGCAACCTGCGGATTGCCTTACGCCTCAATGGAGCGACGATGCAGGACTCGAACACCAATCAGCTCATCTTTCCCATTGCGGAGCTGATCGCGTACGTCTCGCGCGTTTGCACGCTGGTCCCGGGTGACGTGATCTTTACGGGAACTCCCTCAGGCGTGGGATTCGCTCGCAAGCCGCCCGTCTTTCTCAAGGAGGGCGACGTGGTCGAAGTGGAAATCGAGCACGTGGGCACGCTGCGCAACCCGGTGAAGGCCGCTCCTCAATAACCCGAGGCGCAAGCCGAGGGATGCCAACATCGAGCAACGGTGCATACAACCGAGAACCGCGATCATTGGTCGCCATTTAGGGGCGATGAAATCCCGCCTGCGGGGCTGACCTATACCGTGTCGCTTAATTCCCTCGGCTTGCGCCTCGCGTTAGTGTGGCGCCAATGATCATCGCCAATGCCCCGAATATGGCGAGCGTCAGCGAGCTTGGTTCGGGAACGGCATGATCGATCAATTCCGTCGTCGCCGAATGGAGCGCGCACGTACATCCCACTGGGTGGCCGTCGGTCGATGAGCCCGACGCCCCAGCGGTGAACAGCGAGGCCTCCGAGCCCATCATATCACCGCCGGCGCCGAAGTTTCTCTGCAGAATCAGAAAGTCGTCGAAGTCAACGTCGCCATCCCCGTCCAGGTCGCCGTTTTCGCGAGTCGCGCCGCTCGTGGTCCCAAAATTATTCTGCAACAGCAGATAATCGTCGAAATCCACGTCGCCGTCGCCATCCACGTCACCGTCGACGAGAATCCTGTCCCAACCCAACACGTCCATCATGCGGACGTCGCTGAGCGAGATCGACGCCAGCTCGCCCGAGGTAAACGTCGGGTCCATGATGCCGATTCCCTGATTGTCCTTCCAATGGCTGGCCTGTCGTCCGTCGCCGTGCTGAACCCCGGTGGCAAAATTGGCGAGCGGCGTCGTTCCCCCGTCGAGCGAGAAGAACTTCGTGCGATTGTCGGCCGAAAAATCAATCGTTCCGACGCCGCCGTCGGCGATGCTTTGTGTCGAAAACCGATAAAGGTCCATCACCTTGATTCGGAAACTGTTCTCGGCAAACGGCCCGGCCTGCGGCGGGCTGTTCGGGTCGAGTGTGTCGACGCCGCTGGCAAATCCCAGCGCGTGGCCAATTTCGTGCGTCGCCACTCCCACAAAGTCATACTGGCCGCCGGTAACTCCGTCCGAGGGATCGAAGTCCCAGGTGAAGTTGCTGTTGAACTCGATCTTCGCATCGCGCGCCGTGTTGGTTCCCGAGATCAACCCAATCGCCTTGGCGTTGGCGCGATGAATTCGCACGTTCGTGTTGTTCGCGCCTCCGTCGTTGTCGATGTACGGTGTGGCGTTACCCGCTCCGTTCGGGTTGTCGGATGTGTAGTTGATCATCAACGACAAGGCGCTGTCCGACTGCAGGTTTGCCGCCGCGTCCGCGTCGTCGGTCGAAAGCTGATCGGCGATCAAGGCCGTGCGAATCGAGCTATACGACAGGATCGTGTTGTCAGAGGTGGTCTGACCCAAGGTGCTCCCGCCCAGCGACGGGAAGCCGATCTCGACGTTCACCGTCACGTCGTCCGAAAACCGGCTGGACCACCGCGCCCCAGCGGCCGCAAAGCCGTCGATGACGTTCTGGGGAGGGCTGCTGAGCGGCGTGAAGTTGAAGACCAGGCCCGCGCGCGCCGCTGCAATCGACATGCACAGCGAAATCGCAATAGCCCCGCAAGCCGACCGTCGCATGATAGGAAGAAACCTTCCGGGAAGTGATAAACCTGCCCCACCACGGTCTCAACGGACCGTTCGCGCAGAACGAAATGCCTGCTCCGACTTTTCCTACTCTGGCGACGTTGTGCGGAAATGTCAACGAATTTTCCCTCTCTTCCACACGATTCGCGCGATCGACGTAGAGGGTGGTTCCGGTTTTGCCGCGCAAGCGCACCTCGCGCTGAACAGTTCGCCCGATTGACCGGCCTTGGCGCGTACGAGTAGAGAACTTTCCGGCGAGGCGGTAAGATGGCGTCGGTCGATGGGCGAGCGGTCACGCTCGCCGGATTGGCACATCGTGTCGGATCGTCACAACCACAACCCTAGCGAAGGAATCGGAACATGAATCTGAAATTGCGCCATTGGCCGGTCTTTGTGATGCTCGTGTACGTCGTTCTGCAATTCGGTCTAGCGCGGGCCGCCGACACGAATACATCGGTAACGCAGGGCGCTCAGGAACAAATGGTCGCCATGCGCGACGGCGTGAAGTTGGCCACGAACGTCTTCCTGCCGGAAGGCGCCGGCCCCTGGCCGGTCGTACTCACGCGCACCCCCTATAGCAAGGACGGCACGTTCGGCATGCAGTGGTCGCGTTACACGAAGGCCGGCTATGCGTTCGTGATCCAGGACTGCCGCGGGCGGTTCCGCTCCGAAGGGGACTACAGCCCCTTCGTGACCGACGCCGATGACGGCTATGACACGGTCAACTGGCTTGCCGCGCAAAGTTGGTGCAATGGCAAGGTGGGCATGTCCGGCGCGTCGGCCATGGGCATCACCACGCTACTGGCCGCGATCGCCAACCCGGAGAACCTGGTGGCCGGGTTTGTCGTCGTGGCGCCGCAGAGTTTTTGGACCGAGGCGACCTTTATCGGCGGCGTATTCAAGGAGGCTGACGTCGCCGGCTGGATGAAGTCGCAAGGCACCGAAGACCAGATTGCCGATCGCCGCGCCAGCCTGACTCGCGTCGACGAGGAAATGGCGCGTGATATCGCCGTCCACCGCAACAAGATCGACATTCCGATCTATCACGTCGGCGGCTGGTACGACATCTTCTCGGTGGGCACGCAAGGCAACTTCGCCTTCTTGCACAACGAGGGACAAGAGGGCGCACGCGGCCGGCAGAAACTCTTGATGGGGCCGTTCGGGCACGGTGGCCTGAAAGGTGAGCTTTCGTACAAGGGGGGCGGTGGCCTCTTGAACGCATTTGGCGAAGAGCTGCGATGGTTCGATCACTATCTGAAGGGCAAGCAAAACGGCATCGCCGCCGAGCCGGCCGTGAAGTATTACCAGATGGCCTCCGCGCGCAAAGGCGCCATCTCCGAAAAGAACGGCTGGCACACCGTGGCCAATTGGCCGCCGGAGTCCAAGGCACTGAAGTATTTCTTGCACGGCTCGCATGAGCTCTCCACCTCGCCACCGTCGGCCGCGTCGGTCGCCACGACGTATCGCTTCGACCCGGCAATCCCTGTCCCGACCGCCGGCGGGGCAAACTTGCGGCTGGACATCGGTCCCGTCGACCAGCGGCAGATCGCCGAGCGCGAAGACTATCTGCGATTTCAAACCCCGGCTCTGGAGAGCGACGTAACGCTGGCGGGAAGCGCCTATCTCGACCTCTATGCCTCGAGCGACGCCCCGGACACCGACTTCATGGTCAAGCTCGTCGACGTTTACCCGGACGGCTATGAAGCCCTAATACTCGATGCCCCGCTGCGCGCGATGTATCGCGAGGGGCGCCGGCCCGAGCAGATCAAAAAGCTCGAGGCGAGCAAGCCCACTCGAATGAAGGTCGAGCTGGGCGGCACGGCCAACACCTTCGAGAAGGGTCACCGCATCGCCGTGCACATCAGCTCGAGCAACCACCCGCGGTTCGAGGTCAACTCGAACACCGGCGACCTGCCGGGCACGTCGCCGTCGCCGCCGCGCGTCGCGGTCAACACGATCCATCACGACGCGGAGCACCCGACGGCGCTGGTGCTTTCGGTCGTCGAGTAGTATGCAGCGAGTCTACTGGCCGGCTCACGCCGGCCGCTCGCTCGCGCTCGATAAAGAAAGGAATCGAATTCAATGACATGCGATGCTCTGCTGCAAGCGTTGGTCGTTCAAGCGATCGGCTGCGGACTGGTCGTCTCTGTGCTTGGTTGCTCGGCGGCCGAGCAGGCGGCGGCCGAGAAAGCGGAGCAAGCAGCAAGGGAGCAAGCAGCGATCGCAAAGGCCGAAGCGGCGAAGGCCGCCGATTCCGCGGCTAACGCTACGGCGGCTTCGACTGATTCGGCGGCGGAGCCGCTCGACGATCCGCCGACCGTAACGGTCGCTGCCGCGGAGCCCACTGCCGAGCAAATCCTCGCGTCCCTCCGCGCGGCCTGGGCAAAGATCGACGACTATCACTGCACGACCGACGTGTTCAACAAGCTGGGCGAGGCGACCGACACCAAGAAGATGGACTTCTATTTCAAGCGGCCTGCGCTGTTTCGCAACACGGTCCTTGAAGGGTTGAACAAAGGCGGAACGGTAACGCTCAATGCCGACGGCGTGATCCACGGACAACGGGGCGGCGTGCTGGGGCTGATCGTCATCACGATGGAAGAGGACGACGAGCGGCTGCGCGGCCTGCGCGGCAAGCGGTTTTTCGAGACGGGTTGGGGGACCGAGATCGACGAGTTCATCGCCTTGGTCGACGCCGGCTGGAAGCTCCAGCGCGCCGACGACCAGAAGTTCGAAGGCGCGGCATGTTTCGTTCTGGTCGCATCCGGGAAACTTCCGAAGAGCAAGATCACGCGCAACGAGCTGTGGATCGAGCAAGCACGGAACATCATCCGCCGCCGCAAGGAGTTCGAGGCAGACGTAATGGTCCGCGACGTGACCTACTCCAACATCGAGCTGAACAAGCGGCCAGAGAAGGCGTTCTTCACGCTGAAGTAATCACCGCGGAGACGCAGAGACGCGGAGCAAAGAGCAGTAGGTCAGGCACCCTGTGCCTGACTCAGCGCTGCCAAACGGGTTTCACAATCGAGTGCCTGCTAATGCGCTCGGCTAGTTCCGACCGGGAGCGCGGGTCTGTGTCAGGCAACAGAGTGCCTGACCTACAAGCTTCCTCGGCGCGTCTCCGCGCCTCCACGGTTAAAAAAATTCTGTTTTCTTTGGAACGATTTGCGAACCGCAATCGTCTATACTGCGTAGAAGCCAGCGTGTGTTGACGCGATCGCGATTGACGCCGGAGGCACACCGAGGAGGAGTGGCCGCAATCTTATACGCCGCTGCACCGTAAATTCTGGGACTCGCGTCCATATAAGGAAAATCGCCATGCGCTGCGCGAACCGGTTGAAACACATCGTCGCGGTGGGCCTGGCGATACTCACCCCCAGCGTGCTCCCGATTCTCGCGGACGAACCTCCCGCTTCGATAGCCGCAAACAATCCCCCCCAGGCCGAGGCGACAAACGCGCGGCAGCCCTCGGCCACTTCCAATTCCGTCCCGCTCGCGCCGTGGACGCCCGAGCCCTACCCCAATTCGCTTGTCTGGGTTCCCCCCGATGTGGACTTCGTGGCGGTGATCCGCGTACCCGCCTTCCCGAGTCGTGCGGACCTGCGCGTGTTCGACGGCATCATCAACGAACTGATGCCGTCAAACCGCCCAGTGCCGATTCAGAACGTTGAGCAGATCGCCTTCGTGCAGCTCAAGCCGATGCCGGAGCGCAAGACGAGTGCAACCCTGGTGTTCGATCTGAATTTCTTGCGAACCACCAAACCGTACGACTGGCTGACGCGCCTAGCCGAGAAAGGGGTAAAGCTTGAAGCGACAAACTACGAGGGAACCAAGCTCTACCGCTTCGAGAACGAGTTTGCCAGCCATTTGATGTGGATCGCGGACGATCGCACGGTGATCGTCGGCGACTCGGGCAGCCTCGGGCGCACTATTGACGCGTCCAAAGAGCCAGCTGCCGACCACCCGATTCTCCACGCCGCCTGGAAGGCGCTGGGTCCGGCGGCGCTCGCAATGGCCTTCGAGCCGAGCTACTTCATTACGCAAGCGCGACAGTTGTCGCAACAGCCCGGTCCGTTCAGCTTGCTTGCCGGACTGTTGGGCAACCTTTCCAAGGAGAGCCAATCGGTCGTGATCGCGATCGAGCCGGTCACGACGGGCACGGCGCTGCGCATCCTGTTGACCTACCGTGACGAGAAACTCGCCGAACAGCGTGCTCGCGGCCTTTATTCGCTGGTGGCCTTCGCCGCGCGTGCCGGCCGCGATCGACAAGCGCCGCGCCCCGTCGACGTCGCGCGCGACCCAAGCGCGCCACCGCCGCCGTTCATCGACACGCTCGACCAGATGCTCGCCACGGCCCAGGGGGAGCATTCCGGCGTCCATGCGCGGCTGAGCATGATTTCGCCGGCAAACTTAGGCTCGGCGACGGCCTTCATGGCCTCGCTCGGAGGCGGCCTGACTGGCAAAGTGTCGGAGGACCGTGCCGAAACGTTCGAGCGCGCCGCCGCCACGGCAAACGCGCCGGCGGCGCGCATGCCCGCCGGCGTCCTCAACTCGCCGGCGCTGGTGGCGCGGCGAAAACAGTCGGCCGACAACCTGAAACAGATCGGCCGCGCGATCCTGCAATATGAAGATTCGCACGGGGGCTACCCCGGCGCCGCGACTTACGCCGCCGACGGAGCGCCGCTATTGAGCTGGCGCGTGCACCTCTTGCCGTGCCTTGGCCACGACGAGCTGTACAAGAAATTCCACCTGGACGAGCCCTGGGACAGCGCGCACAACCAGGCGCTACTTGAAGAGATCCCCAGCGTGTATGCCAAACCAGCCGCCGGACCGAGTAAGAGCAGCTATACAGCGGTGTTCGCCGTGGTTGGGCAGACTACGTGCATCGGCGCAAAGCCTGGCGTCAACATCCGAGACATACGCGATGGGACTAGCCGCACCGTCATGCTGATCGAGACCAAGCGAGATGTCCCGTGGACCAAACCAGAAGATTTGGCCATCGGCGAAAACGGCCTGCCGAGCGGACCGCTGGGTGGGGTGCAGCCGGGAGGCGTGTTCGTCGTCATGGCCGATGGCTCGGTGCAGTTCGTCGCCGTGGATGAACTTACCAATCACGGGCCGGCGCCGTACACGATTGCCGGCGGCGAAGAGGCAACGATCGAGCCGTTCGTGCTCGAGAACGAGAAACCGTAGTTTGGACGATGGCCATGTAGCGAGCGACCAAAGCGACCAAGCAACGGACCGGTGGGATAAACCCCCCGGTTGAGCGTCGCCTAACGGCCAGGAAACCAACCATGCGTGCCATCAGCACTGCGCTCACAATCGTCATCGCCCTGGTCTCACCGTCAGTGGCGGATGGGCCGGTCGCGAACCTCGCCTTGGACGACACCGCTCGCGCCGATGCGAACCGGCTCGCCACACGGATCGACGAACTGCTTGATGCCGCCTGGACCGCCGCTGCCATAACGCCCGCCGCGCCGGCCGACGACGCCGAATTCCTGCGCCGCGTTTATCTCGACATTGCCGGCCGAATTCCCACGGTGGCCGAAGTCCGCGAATTCCTGGCCGATCAAGATCCACTGCGTCGAGCGGCGCTCGTCGAGCGGCTGCTCGCCAGTCCGGAGCACGTGGGCTGGTTCTCGCGCCGCTGGCTGCAGGTGATTTTCCCGGAGTCCAACGACCTGAACGTGGTTGGGTATCGCCCGCAGCTTGATCGCTGGCTGCGCTGGCAAGTGGCGCGCGGAAACACGCTGGATCAGTTGGTGCGAGAGCTGGTTGCGGTGGAGATCCGCAAAGATGCACCGATCGCCCAGTCGGAAGGGAATGGATTCGTGTACCGACGGAGTGAACCGGGTAATGACGACTTGGGCCGGCACGCGCTGGCCTACTTTCGCGCCAATCAAGTTCGTCCCGCCGACACGGCGGCGCGAACCGCACGCGCGTTTCTGGGCGTCCGCGTGGAGTGCGCTCAGTGCCACGATCATCCGTTCGCCGACTGGAAGCAGCAGGATTTCTGGGCGCTGGCGGCCTTTTTCGCCTCGCTCCGCGAAGGCAACGACGACCAGATTTATCGCGTAAGCGAAGACCCCAAGCTGCGCGCGATCAAGATCGACGGTACCGAACAGGTCGTACCGGCCGCGTTTCTCGGGGGCGAACAACCAAAGTGGCCCGAGGACGATACCACCACCCCTCGTCAGGTCTTGGCCGATTGGCTCACGTCGAAGGACAACCCCTACTTCGCACGCGCCAGCGCCAACCGCATCTGGTGGATGTTCTTCGGCCGCGGGCTGGTGGAGCCGGTCGACGATTTCGACGAGCATAACGCGCCGAGCCATCCGGAGCTTTTGGATGAGCTGGCAACAGAGCTTGCAGCGCACGAGTTCGACGCGAAATACCTGATCCGCGCCATCACGGCCAGCCGTGCCTACCAGCTTACGAGCGCCATATCGCACGATAGCCAGAACGATGCGAGCCATTTTGCCGTCATGCCGGTGCGGCGGCTGGCGCCCGAGCAGATCGTCGAGAGCGTCGCCACGGCGGTCGGCGAGCGAGCACTCTTCGACGACCGAGCGTTCGTCCAGTTCCGCTATGGGACGGCGGAGCTTTTTTCCGACTCTGGGGCGAGTCCGACGAATTCGCCCACCTCCGTCATTCAGGCTCTGTCGCTAATGAACGGCGAATTGGTCGCGCAGGCGACCGATCCGGCGAAGAGTCGGATGCTGGCCGCCGTGGCCGAGTATCCCGGCTGGGACACGAGCGCCCAGATCGAAGCGCTGTACCTGGCCACGCTCGCGCGCCCGCCGCGTGCGGATGAGAGCGAGCGACTGATCGCCTATGTCGACGCGGCCCCCGAAGGCGACGAGCAAAAGGCGGCCCTGGCCGACGTGTTCTGGGCACTACTGAATTCAAGCGAGTTCCTGTTCAACCATTAGTAGGTCAGGCACCCCGTGCCTGACCCAGCCCCGCCGACAGACTCGGCGCCACGCGAGCACATTGTCACGTACGTGATTACTAACCATATCGGCGGCGCTGTCAGGCACGGGGTGCCTGACCTACGAAATATGACGGAGGTGTGACATGGCATACGAATTTGACGATGTTGCTTCGCGACGCATGACGCGCCGCACATGGCTTGCACGGAATCTCTCGGCCGTGATTGGCGCGACGCTGGCGCCCTGGTTTTATCCGCTGGCCGCACGCGCGGCGGCCGATCCGGCTCGGCGGAGGTCGTGCATTTTGCTGTGGATGCCCGGCGGGCCGAGCCAGCTTGACACCTTCGACCCGAAGCCGGGCCACGCCAACGGCGGCTCGTTTGCGGCGATCGACACGGCCGTGCCGGGCGTCCGCATCAGCGAGCACCTGCCGGGACTCGCGAGTCGCGCCGAGCAGATGGCGATCATCCGCTCGATGAGTACCAAGGAAGGGGACCACGTGCGCGCCAGCCACCTGGTCCGCACCGGGTATGCGCCCGGCGGTCCGGTTCAGTATCCGACGCTCGCCTCGCTCGTAGGCAACGAGCTTTATGAACCAACAATGGAACTGCCCTGCTGCGTGAGCATCGGCGCGTCGCCCTTTGGGTTTGCCCCGGCGGGTTATGGCCCGGGCTTCCTCGGGCCGCGATTTGCGCCGCTGACCGTGGGCGCGGGGCGATTCGTTCAGGCAAATGGCCAGGCCGAATCGCTCGACGCGCAGCTTCGCGTGCCCAACCTTTCGCTTGCCGGTGGAGTCGATCAGGCGCGTGCCGCTCGGCGCCTCGAGCTGTGGCGGCAGTCGGAAGTCCAGTTCGCCTCGTCGCGACCCGGCGCGAACACGGCCAGCCACCTGGAGGCATACGAGCGAGCCAACCGCATGATGCAGGGCACGACGGCCGAGTGTTTTGACCTGTCGCGCGAGGCGGACGCGCTGCGCGACGCCTACGGCCCGACTGTGTTCGGCCAGGGGTGTCTCTTGGCGCGGCGACTGGTGGAGCGCGGCGTGCCGTTTGTCGAAGTGTCCCTGAGCGGCGAAGCGACGAACCAAGGCATCGGCTGGGACACGCACCGGAACAATTTCGAGATCGTCAAGAGCTTAAGCGGCGTTTTAGATCGCGGCTTCAGCACGCTGTTGGACGATCTGAAGAGCCGCGGGCTGCTCGAGTCGACCGTCATCATCTGGGCCGGCGAGTTCGGCCGCACGCCCAAGATCAACGGTAACGCCGGCCGCGACCATTTCCCGCAGGCCTGGTCCACCGTGCTGGCCGGCGGCGCGATCACGGGCGGCCAGGCAATCGGCCGCACGAGCGACGATGGGATGCAGGTGGCGGACCGGCCAGTCTCGGTGCCGGATTTTCTCGCGACGGTGCTCCTGGCCTTGGGGCTCGACCCCCAGCGGCAGAACATGTCGAACGTCGGCCGGCCAATCCGGCTGGCCGATCCGTCGGCGACGCCCATCACGGAGTGCCTGGCATGAATGCTCCGCAAGCGACAAGTCGACGTGCTTCCACGCTAGTCACACCCATCGAGAGCTGGGGGGTTTATCCCCTCGGTCTTCTCGCTACGAAATGGCCGCTAGCGATCGTGCTCGTCGCGCTAAGTGGTGCAACAGCGAGTGCGGACGACGCGATCAAGCTCCCAACCGTCCCCCCCGAGTCGGTTGCGGCGGACGACGTGCAGGATCTGCTCATCTTGAAGCCCCCGGCGGTGATGCTGGTGCGGCTACACCTGCGGCGCGACGGGGCCGGTTACCAGGCCGCGTGGGGCGATTATCTCGTGGGCCTCTTCGAGCAGCTCGATCGCGACGGCAGCCTCACACTCGACGTGGACGAGTTCGCCAAAGGGCCCTGGCACCAGTTCACGCTGCGGCGCGGCGCGCTTGCCAGTCGCACCGAACAGCTCGATTTCCTCGCCCTGGACGCGGCGCCCTACGACGAGTCGATCTCGCTTGATGAGTTCGTCACGGGACTAGCGGCCTGCGGCGTGCGCGTGCAGACGAGCCAGGGCGGAATGCGGTCTGCGGTTACTCTGAGACTTGTGCCGCCAGCCGCGGCGGTTCCATTGATTGTCGACCCGAACGAGTCTCGAAGAGACATCTTCTACGATCTCTTGGACGACAATGCCGATGGCAGAATCGCGCGCACCGAGGTCGAACACTGCACTGCGTTCGTCGACCGCTGGGACATCGACGGGGACGAGATCCTCTCGCTCGACGAGATCAGCCTCGCTGTGGCGACGCGCTCCGCAACGCGAAACGCGGACCCATCGCGCCCGGCGTCGACGAGTGCGCTCGTCACGCTCAGTCCGCTGTCGGGGGCCGATCCGGCCGCCACGGTCGACGACGTGATCCGCGCCTACGACCAGCCCGAGCGCCGCGGCGAGCGCGGCAACGGCGTGCTCGAACCGCGTGAGTTCGCGCTCGACGAAGTGCAATGGTCGGCCATCGACGGCGATGGCGACAAACGGCTGGTGCGCGGCGAATTGGCCGATTGGCTTGCCGCGCTGAAGCCGGCCGTGGAGTTGGTCGCGCACATTGACGCGAAGGTGGACGACAAAGAGGCCACCGAGAGCGAGTCCTCGCCCGTTCTGGCACTCGTGGCGAGCGGATCGGATTTTACAGCCGGCGTGACGGCCGAGCCAACGTCACAAGGAGGCTTGCGCGTGCGACAGGCGCGCGGCGCGGAGATCACCTTGGCAATCGCCGCCCCACCCAAGCAGGCCGACGCGGAGAACAACTTGAGACCGATCTTCAAGCAGGTGGATCGCGATCAGAACGGCTACCTCGACACCAACGAGAGCAACTTCATTGGCAGGCTCTTTGCCCGCGCCGACGGCGATGGAAACGGCATGATCTTTCTTGAGGAGTTCCTGGCGTGGAACAGGGACGAAACGCAGACCGCCGCGCGGCGGATCGACGTGGACTTGGCGCCGCAGGCGGCCGACCTGTTCACGGAATTGGCCAGCTCGGCGCGCGGCCGGCTCGGCCGGCGGAGCCTGCAAAGCCTGTCGCAATGGCTTGACCAGGTGGACCAGAACGGTGATGGCCTCGTCGAGCCGGCGGAACGCCTGCCGCGCCTGGCGATCTCGATTCAGTCAGGACGCGCGGCAATCGCCGGAGGCACCAGCGGCGTTTTTGTTCCGAACGATTTCCGGACGCGGAGCATCATTGCTTCACCGTCGGAATCGCCGGGGTGGTTTGGCCGCATGGACGCCAACCGCGACGGCGACGTGTCGCGTCGCGAGTTCATCGGTCCGCTCGCCGATTTTCGGCGCATGGATGCCGACGGGGATGGTCTCTTGAGCGCAACAGAGGCGAAGTCAGTCGCGGCGGCTTCGCCGTAGCAGGCATGCTCCGCATGCCGTCGCCGGAAGCGCTATCGTGCTTCAACGCGTCTCGGCGTGGTTGGAGTTTATCGGCGGCGCGCTGCGGCACGCGGAGCGTGCCGGCTACAGTAGCAGCTCCGCATGCCGTTGCCGGTAGCGTAATCGGCTTTCAGCGCGGCTCGGCGGCGTCGGAGTCTTTCGGCGGCGCGCAACGGCACGCGGAGCGTGCCTGCTACTTCGCCGGCGGCGCACATCAACGCAACGTAGGGCCATCGAGCGGGGCGATGCGCTTGGCGGTCAGGTGCTGCGCGCGGTATTCGGCCGAATAGCCGCGTGTGCCGGTGATGCCCACGTTGCGACCCTCCAGGTGCCGCAGGTTCACGCCTGGGGCCGGCGTGACGTAATAGCGGACCGCGCCCTGCTCGTCCAACAGCGCGTATCGCGGCGCGCCGGTGCGGCTGGAGACGACGCGCGTCAGCCGGCCCGTGCCATCGTAGTTCAGGTTCGCGCGCGACGGGTCCGTGTCGCGCAGGTCGCGACTGGCCGTGGAGAGCCGCCGTTCGCGCTCGTCGGTGTTGGTCTTCAGGTCACCCACGGCGTGGTAACGCTCGCGAATGTCGTCGAAGCGCGCGATCTTGTTGAGAATGCGGCGTGCCTGGCCGCGCTCGACGGCCGTTTCGGCGCGATCGAGCGCCGCTTTGGCGCGGCGCTGCAGGCGATCGAACTGCCAGACGGTCGGCTCTTCGGCCACGATCGTCGAGAGCTCCAGATTGATGTCCTCCAGCTCTTCCTCGAACGGCTTTAGTGCGCGTGTCGCGGCGGCACGGCTGCCGACGTGGTCAGCGAGGCGATCGGACTCGTCGCGCGAACTCGAGGAACCGGGATCGGTCCCGAGACTCTCCTCTTCCTGCCCTCTCCCCGAACGGGGTGGAAATTGATCGGCGTCATCGTCCCTGTCGATGGTGGGATCAGCGGATGGATCGCTTTGGTGTTGATCGACGATCGGGTTTCCTTGCGACTCGGGCTCCTTGCGAGCCTCGTCCGGCGGCACCACGTCAACGTACTGGCCGGAGACCCAGCGGAACTCACCGGCCGGCGGCGAGATGCGGTACCACGTTTGCGCTGCCGGAGGGGTGTTGAACTGCTTCGCCTCGAGCACCTCAACCTCTTCGCCGCGGTCGAGCCGAACCTGGATCACGTCGCGGATGTCGCTGAATTGGCTGCCGACGCGCGCCACGACGCGCTCGCCGGTCACGGTGCTCAGGTTGTCACGTGGTTCCGAGACCCATTCGCCGGACACCCAACTGAAGCTTCCCTCGGGCGGCCGGATGGCGTACCAGCCGTCCGCGTCATGGCGGTATACTTCGATCGTGGCGCCTCGATTAAGCTTCGAGGTGGGATAGTAGTTCTTGCCGGGCCCGCTGCGAACGTAGACGTCGTCCTCTACCACATAGGCGGTATAGGGGAATGCTTCGTCCCGCTCGACGCCGGCGTTCGCCTGGGCCGCTCCGATTGCCACCAGGAGCAAAACGAACCGTCGTCGAGGCAGGGGCATAACGCGGCCTCCAGGCCGAAGCCATGGGCGTCAACGATGTCGGTGCCGAAATGGGAAAGGCGAAAGAGGCAGCCTTGTAGTGGAATCAGGGGTTTCGCTCAATAGAAGTTGGCGCCGTTGCCGGCTCGCGGCACGAGTCACCACAGTCGTCGAGCCGTGGACGTAAATCCCCGGAGTGTCGGCCACACCTTCAATGTCAGCGCCGAAAGCGGCGCAGCTCCGCGGACTTACGTCCACGGCTCGGAGAAGATGACCGGTGTGGCGAGTTTGAGGGTTTGGAGAACCCAGCGTAGCTAGTAGAATCCGCGTTTTGCTTAGACGGACGTCCGGCGCGATAAACGTGCCGGCTGCCAGTTGCAATGCCTCGATATAACCCGGCTGAAATCGAGCCCAAGTGGCAAGCCTATTGGGAAGAGCACCAGACGTTTCGCTCGTCCAGGATGCCGTCGAGCGAGAAAGTGTACGTGCTCGACATGTTCCCGTACCCCAGCGCCGCCGGGCTGCACGTCGGCCACCCCGAAGGGTACACCGCCACCGATATCGTCTGCCGCTACCTGCGGATGCGCGGCAAGAGCGTAATGCACCCGATGGGTTGGGACGCTTTTGGCCTGCCGGCCGAGCAACACGCCAAGGCCACCGGCACGCCTCCGCGCCGCTCGACCGAGCAGAATATCGCCAACTTCCGTCGGCAGCTCAAGATGCTGGGCTTCAGCTACGACTGGCAGCGCGAGCTGGCCACGACCGATCCAGAATATTTCCGCTGGACGCAGTGGATTTTTCTCTTGATCCACGACACGTGGTACGACGAGCGTGCGGGGTGCGGCCGCCCAATCGCCGAGTTGCCTATCCCTGACGAAATTCGCCGGCAGGGCGACCGCGCGGTCGAGCGGTATCGTGACGAGCGTCGCCTGGCGTATCAGATCGAGGCCCCAGTGAACTGGTGCGCGGCGCTGGGCACGGTGCTGGCCAACGAAGAGGTGCGCGACGGGCTGAGCGAGCGTGGCGCGCACCCGGTGGTGCGCGTGGCGCTGCGGCAATGGATGCTGCGGATCACGGCCTATGCCGACCGGCTGGAGTCGGACCTGGAGTCGCTCGACTGGTCCGAGGGGATCAAGGCGCTGCAGCGCAACTGGATCGGCCGCAGCACGGGGGCGGAGGTCGATTTTTTTATTGGACGTGCCGGTGATCAGCCGCGTGCCGCCGAAGAGTTCCGAACATGGGCGCAAGAGCGATCGAAAACGGGCTTCCATGCCAATCCGGGCGATGACGTGCTGCGCATTTACACGACGCGTCCCGATACGCTCTTCGGCGCGACGTACATGGTGCTGGCGCCGGAGCACCCCTTTGTTGATCGCTTGACGACTGGCGAGCAAAGGGAGGCGGTGAACGCCTACCGCGCTTCGGCGGCGCGAAAAAGCGATCTTGACCGGACCGACCTGGCGAAGGTCAAGACCGGCGTATTCACCGGATCTTTCGCGCTGAACCCAGTCAATGGGCAAGCAATCCCGATCTGGATTGCCGATTATGTGCTGATGGGCTACGGGACGGGGGCGATCATGGCCGTGCCGGCACACGATACGCGCGACTTCGAGTTCGCGCGGCAGTTCGGGCTGCCGATTGTGGAAGTGGTGTGGCAGGGCGGCGCGGGCACTGCTGGACAAGCCAGCAGTGGCACCCATGGTGCTGGGGAAGCCAGGAGTGGCACCCAGGCTGCTCGACAAGCCAGCAATGACAATATCGCCGATCGAAGCGAATTGACCGAGGCGTTCACCGGTGACGGCACGGCGGTCAACTCCGGCAAGTACAACGGGTTGCCGACCGGCGAATTCAAAGAGCGAATCACCGCCGACCTTGTGGCGGCCGGTCTCGGCTGCGAAGCGGTGAACTACAAGCTGCGCGACTGGCTCTTCAGCCGACAACATTTTTGGGGCGAGCCGTTTCCCATTCTTCATGAGCTGAACGCAGCAGGTCAACCCACCGGGCGTACGCGCACGTTGCGGCACGAGGAATTACCGCTCGATCTGCCCGAGATGCCCGACTTCAAGCCGCACGATCGACCGGAGCCGCCACTGGAACAAGCCCCGGACGATTGGCTTTACCCGGTCATCGACGGCGTGCGCTACAAGCGCGAGACGAACACCATGCCGCAATGGGCGGGCTCGTGCTGGTACTACTTGCGGTTTCTCGATCCTCGGAACGGCGCCTCGCTGGTCGACCCGGCGTTGGAGCGCGCCTGGATGCCGGTCGACCTGTATGTGGGGGGCGCCGAGCACGCGGTGCTGCACCTCTTGTATTCGCGGTTCTGGCACAAGGTGCTCTACGACCGCGGGCTGGTGAGCACTCCGGAGCCCTTTGCGAAGCTTGTGAACCAGGGAATGATTCTTGGAGAAGTGGAAACGACGGGCTACCAGCGCGCGGACGGAAGCTGGATTAGCGCCGACGAGGTCGCCGGCGACGAGGAAGGCGATCGCGTCGAGCGAGCCACCGGCCAGCGCGTCACCGTGACCAGCGTTCCCCCCCAACACGCCCTGAAGCAGGCAGACGGATTCGTGCTGGCCGACGACCCTAGCGTCCGGCTAGAGAGCCGCGCGTACAAGATGTCGAAGAGCCGCGGCAACGTGGTGAACCCGGACGACGTGGTCCGGCAATACGGAGCGGACTCGCTGCGGCTCTACGAAATGTTCATGGGGCCGCTGGAAGCGACCAAGCCGTGGAGCATGGCGGGTGTGAGCGGCGTCCGCGGCTTTCTGGACCGCGCGTGGCGGATGATCGTCGACGAGCGCGCAGATGCACCGTTACTGAGCGACGCAGTTCAGCCGTGCGAGCTCAGCGCGGAGCAAAGCCGCATGCTGCACAAGACGATCCGCGACGTCACATCCGACATCGACAATATGTCGTTCAACACGGCGATCGCCAAGCTCATGGAGTTTACGAACTATTTCACGAAACTGGCGATGCGGCCCAGGGCGGCGATAGAGACGTTTGTGTTTTTGCTCTCGCCCTTGGCGCCGCATATTGCGGAAGAGCTGTGGCAAGTGCTGGGGCACGACGCCTCGCTTGCCTACGAGCCGTGGCCCGCTTGGGACGAATCGCTTATTCGTTCCGACACGGTCGAAGTGCCCGTGCAAATCAACGGCAAGCTCCGCAGCCGCGTGAGCGTGCCGGCCGAGTGCGGCAAGGAGGAGTTGGAGCAGGTAGCGCGAGCCGACTCGCGGATCGCCGGGCTATTGGCAGGCGCGCGTGTGGCCAAGGTGGTCGTCGTGCCGGGGCGGATGGTGAATTTCGTGTTGAAGTGACAGCATGGCGTGCCTGGGGCTAAGGCGGGCTACGGCCGAAGACTGTGCCCCAGTGAAGCGCCACGGCGGTGTCAGGCCAATCGGCGGCGCGCTGGGGCACGCTTCGCTTAGCCCCAGCCACAAAAGTTAACGAGAGGCGAATTGAACTCGCTACGCACAAACCTGGAAATCAAGGCGCGGCTGCGCGACCTTGCGGCGGCGCGCACGGTCGCCGCGCGATTGGCGAGCGCTCCGCCCGAACTGCAGCAGCAGACCGATACCTATTTTCAGGCGCCACACGGCCGACTAAAGCTGCGCGAGATCAACGGTAGCGCCGCGCAGCTCATCTGGTACGCGCGGCCCGACGAAACCGCCGCAAAGGTCAGCCGTTATCATCTGATTGAGGTGGCCAATCCCGCGGCGCTCCGGGCGGTATTGGACGCGGCACTGGGAGTGCGCTGCCGCGTCGAAAAGCGGCGCGAGGTTTATTTCTATCATCAGGTGCGCATCCATCTTGACGAAGTCGCCCGGCTCGGCTCGTTTTTGGAATTCGAGGCGGTACTGGGCACGAAGCTCAACGAAGCCGACGCCGCTTGCCAACTGGCCTACCTGAGCGAGCAGTTTGCCATCCGCCAATGCGATCTCGTTGCCGAGTCCTATGTTGACCTGCTGGCCGGCACAAGCTGATCGTGGCGCTTGCATTAGCCGAATCAATGCTAGTGTTAAGGATGGAGCAAACGGCCAGCCAGTGAAAAAGCCGCGATTTGTCGTGTCTTCGTTCCGCGGCTAAACTGGTTTGTTGAAGGGAAGCGCTTTGAGAACAGGCGGATCGAAAGGGCGTATTGATGAGCGTGGTGGCAGAAAGGAAGGCCTCAATGGGCGGGGTGGCCAGGCTGCAACTTGGTGATAAGGGTTTGGACCTGCCGGTCGTCGAGGGGTCCGAGCACGAGCGAGCCATTGACATCTCGCGCCTGCGCGCCGAAACCGGCCACGTCACGCTCGACGAGGGTTACGTCAACACCGGCTCGGCCACGAGTGCCATCACCTACCTTGATGGCGAGCGGGGCGTGCTGCGCTACCGCGGGTATTCGATCGAGGAGCTGGCCGAGAAGTCGGACTTCGTCGAAACCAGCTACCTATTGATCTACGGCGAGCTGCCCACGGCCGAGCAGTCGCACCGCTTCCGCACGACATTGCGCCGTCACACGATGCTGCACGAGGACATGCGCTCGTTTTACAACGGCTTCCCGCGTGATGCGCATCCGATGGCCATTCTGGGCTCGGTCGTGGGGGCGCTTTCGACCTTCTACCAGGACTCGCTCAATCCGCGCGATCCGCAGCAGGTTGAAATCTCGATCTTCCGCCTGATGGCCAAGCTGCCCACGATCGCGGCGTTCAGCTACAAGAAGTCGATCGGCCAGCCGTTCATCTATCCGCAGAACGACCTGAACTACTGCCAGAACTTTCTGCAGATGATGTTTGCCGTGCCCAGCGAGCCGTACGAGATCAATCCCGATTTCGTTGAGGCGCTGAACCTGCTGTTGATCGTGCACGCCGATCACGAGCAGAACTGTAGCACCTCGACGGTGCGGATGGTCGGTTCTAGCGACGCGAATTTGTTCGCCTCGATCTCCGCCGGAATCTGCGCGCTGTGGGGGCCGCTGCACGGCGGGGCGAACTCGGCCTGCGTCCACATGCTCGAGCGCATCCGCGCCGACGGGGCGAACGTGAAAAAATACGTCGATCTGGCCAAGGACAAGAACAGCGGCTTTCGCCTGATGGGCTTTGGCCACCGCGTGTACAAGAACTTCGACCCGCGCGCCACGATCATCAAGCGCTCGTGCGACAAGCTGCTGGGCAAGCTGCAGATCCGAGACCCGATCTTCGACATCGCCCAGGAACTGGAGGAAGTGGCCCTTTCGGACCCCTACTTCATCGAGCGGAAGCTCTACCCGAATGTCGACTTCTATTCCGGGGTAATCTACCGCGCGATGGGGATCCCGGTGCAGATGTTCACGGTGCTCTTCGCGATCGGCCGCCTGCCCGGCTGGATCGCGCACTGGATGGAAATGCACTCCTCGCCCAACAAGCGGATCTGCCGTCCGCGGCAGATTTACACGGGCCCCGAAATCCGGCATTACGTCGCCATCGACAAGCGCTAGGCGCAGGACCTCGTCTTTGGCGGCGATCGGGTACACTGTGGTGCATGTCGAAGTACGACGAGGTTCAGGCGAACGAAGACACGCCTGCGGCTGACGAGTTGGGGGATTATCGGGCCATTAGTGCCTTGGCCGTGGCGGGGCTGGTTTTGGGAATAGCGTCGGTCGTGGCGCTGGTGCATCCGTTGCTGTGGGTCGTGCCGGCGGCGGCCGTGGCGGTCAATCTTGCGGCGCTCGGCCGCATCGAGCGGTTCGCTCCATCGCTCTCAGGCCGCAAGGCCGCATTGTGTGGGCTGGTGGCGGCGCTCTTGTTTGGCGTCGGGGCGCCGACGCAATGGTTCAGCCGCCGCTGGCTGGTGCGGCGCGATGCCGACCAATTTGTCCGCGTCTGGTTTGATTACCTGGCCCAAGACCAGCCGCATTTCGCGCATCAGTTGACGGTCGATCCGCTCTATCGTCAACCACTCGACGAGAAGCTATGGAATCATTATCGCGGCAGCCGCGCGGAACACGCGGTGCTGGAGCGATTTGTCCGCGTGCCCTTGGTACGTAGTCTGCTGGCACTGGGTCCGAAGGCCAGCGTGCGATATCTCGGCACTGAAATGCAGGCGACGGACCGCGGACGGGAGGCGCTGTTGAACCTGTATGCCGTGACGTTTAACGAGGGCGCTAGGAGCCGATCGTTCCTCGTGCGCATCGGGGTTCAGCGCGTCTGGGACGTGAAGGCCGGCGTTTCGCGCTGGCAACTGATCAAGGCGATCGGCCCCGAAAAGACGACCTGAAGTGACACCGCGGAGACACGGAGTCACCAAGACGAACATGATGGCGCGGACTCGATTGCCGAAAGGCAACGCCGTGCGTCTTCGCTTCGCTCGACGCCCCCTTCGCGCTGGCCCCGTACACCGTGTCGGTCACATCTTGACGACCGCGGAGCCCCAAGTGAGGCCGGCGCCGAAGGCAAGCATGATCAGCACGTCGCCGGAGGCGAGACGGCCTTCGCGGCGCGCTTCGTCCAGAGCAATCGGGACGCTGGCCGAGGAGGTGTTACCGTAGCGGTCGATATTGATGACGCACTTTTCGCGCGGCAGTTCGAGCTTTCGGATCGCCAGCTCGATGATCCGCTCGTTGACCTGGTGAGGAATCACCAGCGCAATGTCGTCGAGCGAGAGGCGGCAGGTGTTCATCGCGTCTTCGATGAGGTCGATGAACGTCGTGGTCGCGAAGCGGAAGACGCGGCGGCCCGCGATCTCAATGAAGTGCTTGCGCTCGCGAACCGTCTGGCAGGAGGCCGGCAGCTTGCTGCCCCCAGCCGGAATCTGCATGACGTCCCACTGTGACCCGTCCGCGCAAAGGCGGCTGTGGATCATCCCGCTGCCGGTCGTGCTCTCGCGCATCAGGACGGCGCCGGCGCCATCGCCGAATAGGATGCACGTGCTGCGATCCTGATAGTTGACGATGCGGCTGAGCGTCTCGGCGCCGATCACCAGCACGTTCTCATGCAATCCGGAGACGATCATGGCCGCGGCGGTGCGCATCGCATAAATGAAGCCGCTGCAGGCCGCGACCAGGTCGAAGCAGGCGGCACGCGGCGCGCCGATCGCCTGCTGCACCAGACAGGAAGTTGATGGAAAAACATAATCGGGCGTGACGGTGGCCACGAGGATCAGGTCGACTTCGCTCGGCGCGATGCACGCGTCGGCACAGGCGCGCTCGGCCGCCCTGGCCGCCATGGTGGAGGTCGTTTCATCGGGGGCGGCGATGCGCCGCTCGCGGATGCCGGTGCGCTCGACGATCCAGCAGTCGCTGGTATCGACCAGCCGCTCGAGGTCGGCGTTCGAGAGGATGCGCTCGGGGAGATAGGAGCCGGTGCCGGCGATCGCGGCACGGCGCTCGTGGTTCATGGGCGGCTCTTTACCGTGATCGGCGGCCAGATTTGTTCGTCCATGACGGAGTTGCTCCTGCACACACCGCCGGCCGTTTACCAGTCGAGGACGGGTGGAAAGAACCGAGCAATCAGGTCCTCGTAATAGGGGCGCAACGCCGCCACGTCGGGACGCTCCTGGCTCTTCGTGTAGAGATCGTACGGATTGAACGCATCCACCCAGCGAAACATCTCGCGATCGCGGTCGTTCATCAGATGGTCGTAAGCGTGCTCGCGGTGTCCCGGATAAAAGGAGTGGTAGCGAATCATGTACAGCGACTCGTCCGGTAGATAGTCTTTCACCACGTGGTAAAGATACTCATCGTGTCCCCACGACATGTAGACGTGCTCCAGGCCGCAGCCCTCGCGGTAGATGCCGCACGGAGCCTGGTACTCAGGCACCTGGCTGTCCGCGTTCTCGGCGAAGAACTCAGGGAAGACGATTTTGTCGGAGAAGCGGCAGCCCACGGGAAACGTGTCGCCCACGACCGCCCACTGCGGCTCACCAAACAGGCACAGCACCTTACCCAGGTCGTGAATGAAGCCCGTCAGCACGAACCAATCCGGATGTCCGTCGCGGCGAATGGCTTCGCTCGTTTGCAGCAGGTGCTCGATCTGCGGGAGGTCGGTGTCGGGATCGCTGTCGTCGACCAGGGTGTTGAGGTATTCGAGCGCCTCGCGGATGCCCATCCGCCGCCGCTTCTTTGGCAGGAACTCGGCGCGTTTTCCCAGCACGAAGTCCAACGTCTGGTACCGGTGGTTCAACCGGTAAAACTCCTTGACGCTCGGGCGAGCCTCACGACGGCAGTCGCGGAACTGGTCAGCGGCCTTGTTCGGATCGGTGGCTTGAAACGGTTGAACTCCGCCGGACGTGGCGATTTGGGCGCTTTGCGGGTAGCGTCGCTTGAGATCGTCTTCCCACTCGTCAAGGCTAGCCAGCGGCGAGCGCGCCGCGCCGTCGATATCGACCATCGTCAATCTCCCTCTTGGCCACCGCGGTTGTTCGCTCGACCTCGCGCGATCAATGCGTATCGTAATCGAACCGAAGCATCCGGCTCAAGACGGAAGCGGTGTCAAGGCGGTGGCCACCAGGAGATTTGGAAACCAGCGGTAGCTCCTTGTCGAGGACCCCGTGGCCATGCTACGCTCGATGAGTTTAGCCGCAATTCAGCCGTGAGAAGGAAAACGCGTGCCTCGACGTGACGATATCCGCCGCATTCTGCTGATTGGCTCGGGCCCGATCGTGATCGGCCAGGCCTGCGAATTCGACTATTCGGGAAGCCAGGCGTGCAAGGCCTTGCGCGAGGAGCATTACGAAGTGGTCCTGGTGAACTCGAACCCGGCCACGATCATGACCGACCCGAACATGGCCGACCGCACGTACATCGAGCCTTTAACGTGGGGAATAGTCGCCAAGATTATCGAGCGCGAACGCCCCGATGCGATCTTGCCGACCGTCGGCGGGCAGACGGGCCTCAACCTGGCGATGGACCTGCACCGTCACGGGGTGCTCGAGCAGTTCGGCGTCGAGATGATCGGCGCGCGGCCCGAGGTGATCGAAAAGGCCGAAGCGCGCGACCTGTTTAAGGCGGCCATGGAGCGGATCGGGCTGGAGGTCTGCCGCGGCGAAACGGTGCGAGACCTGGAGCAGGCGCGCCGCGTCGTGGCCGACGTGGGGCTGCCCTGCGTCGTGCGGCCGAGCTTTACACTCGGCGGCACCGGATCGAGCATCGCCTACAACCGCGGCGAGTTCGACCAGTTGGTCTTGAGCGGGCTCGAGCAGTCGCCCGTGCACGAGGTGCTGATCGAAGAGTCGATTATCGGTTGGAAAGAGTACGAGATGGAGGTGATGCGCGACGCGGATGACAACGTCGTGATCATCTGCTCGATCGAGAACTTCGATCCGATGGGGGTGCACACCGGCGACTCGATCACGGTCGCCCCGGCACAGACGCTCACCGACAAAGAGTATCAACGCATGCGCGACGCCTCGATGGCGGTGATCCGCGAGATCGGCGTCGACACCGGCGGGTCGAACATCCAGTTCGCCATTCATCCGCGCACTGGGCGGATGGTGGTGATCGAAATGAACCCGCGAGTGAGCCGATCGAGCGCTTTGGCCTCGAAGGCCACGGGTTTCCCGATCGCCAAGATCGCCGCCAAACTGGCCGTCGGCTATCGGTTGCACGAGCTGCCCAACGACATTACGCGCGAGACGATGGCCTGCTTCGAGCCGACGATTGACTACGTGGTGACCAAGGTGCCGCGGTTCGCCTTCGAGAAATTTCCCGAGGCCGACGCGACGCTGACCACGCAAATGAAGAGCGTGGGCGAGACGATGGCCATTGGCCGCACGTTCAAGGAGTCGTTTCAGAAGGCGCTGCGCGGCCTGGAGGTGGGGAGTTTCGGCTTCGGCTGCGACGGCAAGGATCTCTGGGGAACGCCCGAGCAACCGTCGATGGACGAGATTCGCGCCAAGCTGTCCATTCCCAATGCCGAGCGCGCCTGGTATCTGCGGTACGCGATCAAGAGCGGCATGTCGATCGACGAGATTTACCGGTTGACGGCAATCGACCCCTGGTTTCTTGATAACCTCCAGCAAATTGTCGAGTTGGAAGTGACGCTGCGTTCGTACCAGCACATGTCCGAGTTGGACGACGCACTGGTGCGGCAGGCCAAGCAGTTCGGCTTCGCCGACCGGCAGCTCGCCACGATCTGGGACATGACCGAGCTGGACGTCCGCGACGATCGAAAACGCCGCGGCATTGTGGCCACCTTCAAGTCGGTCGACACGTGCGCCGCGGAGTTCGAGGCGTACACGCCGTATTACTATTCGACCTACGAGGACGAAGACGAGACGCCGCCCAAGCGGCCCGACGCGAAGCGCGTGATGATTCTCGGCGGCGGGCCCAACCGCATTGGCCAGGGAATCGAGTTCGACTATTGCTGCTGCCATGCCAGCTTCGCGCTGCGCGAGCTGGGGATCGAGTCGATCATGGTCAACTCGAACCCCGAAACGGTGAGCACCGACTACGACACGAGCGACCTGCTGTTCTTCGAGCCCCTGACGGTCGAGGACGTGCTGAATATCTGCGACCGAGTGCAGCCCGACGGCGTGATCGTGCAATTCGGCGGGCAGACGCCTCTAAACCTCGCGCGGGCGCTGGCCACCAGCGGCGTGCCGATCATCGGCACGAGCGTCGATACGATCGAGGACGCCGAGGACCGCGAGAAGTTCCAGCGGCTCTTGGAGCGGCTGCAACTGAAGCAGCCGGCCAATGGCATCGCGCGCAACATGGTCGAGGCGCGGGCACAGGCGCTGCAAATTGGCTATCCGGCGCTTGTGCGTCCCAGCTTCGTGCTGGGGGGCCGCGCAATGGAAATCTGCTATGACCTGACGCAATTGGAGCGTTTTGTGGCGGAGGCCTTCGCGGTGGCCCAGGGACAACCCGTCCTCATCGACCGATTTCTGGAGGATGCCACCGAGGTGGACGTCGACGCGCTGTGCGACGGCCAGCGGACCATCGTGGCCGGCATCATGCAGCACATCGAAGAGGCTGGAGTCCACTCGGGCGATTCGGCCTGCGCGATTCCCCCTTACAGCCTTCCCCCGCCGGTGATCGAGGAGATCATGCAGGCTACGCGAGCACTCGCCCACCACATGCAAGTCAAGGGGCTGATGAACATCCAGTTCGCCGTGAAGGTGGAGGACGGCCACCCGAACGTCTATGTGCTGGAAGTGAACCCCCGCGCCAGCCGCACCGTGCCATTCGTGTCAAAGGCCACGGGCGTGGCCGTGGCCAAGGTGGCGGCCAAGATCATGGTCGGCATCTCGCTCGAGGAGCAGGGGATTACGACCGACCCGGTGCCCAGTCACGTCTCGGTCAAGGAAAGCGTTTTTCCGTTCATCAAGTTTGCCGGAGTCGATATTGTGCTGGGGCCGGAGATGCGTTCGACCGGCGAAGTGATGGGCGTCAGCGACCGTTTTTCGATCGCCTTTGCCAAGAGCCAGCTTGCCGCCGGGGTGGTGCTGCCGCGCGTAGGGGCGATTTTCCTCAGCGTGGCGGTCCGCGCGAAACACCACGTTGTCGATCTGGCCGGGCGGCTCGATCGCCTGGGCTATGAAATCCTGGCCACCGAAGGGACGGCGCGACAATTGGAAGAGGCCGGCATTCCGGTCCGGCGCGTCAAGAAGCTGCAAGAAGGGCACCCGAACCTGCTGGACCACCTGATCGACGGCGAAATCCAGTTGATCATCAACACGCCCAGCGGCAAGGGAGCGCGGACCGACGAGGGGCGCATCCGTGCGGCCGCCGTGGCGCACAACGTTCCATGCATCACCACGATCGAGGCGGCCCACGTCGCGACCATGGCCATGGAGGCGCTGCGCGACGAGGAGCTGGAGGTCCAAGCGATTCAAGACCGCTTCAGCGTCGCCACGTCATAGCCGCAACGGTATCGCTGAACCGACCTTTCATTTCGCGCCATATCGCGCAGAATGGACTCCTTCGAGAGTCTTGAGAATGCTGCACCTAGCCGCACAGATTGCCGAGGCCACGGCTGCCATTCGCCGGCACTGGGATCGGCAACCGGGGGTGGGGATCATCTTGGGCACCGGTCTGGGCGGGCTAGCCGAACATGTCGATATTCAAGCGGCGATTGAATACGGTTCGATTCCCCATTTCGCCGTTTCCACGGCCACCAGCCACCGCGGACGCCTGGTGTGTGGCAACTTGTCGAACACGCCGGTCATCGTGATGGAAGGGCGCTTCCACGCCTATGAAGGCTATCCGCTCGCGCAGATCACGCTGCCGGTGCGCGTGATGAAGGCGCTGGGAATCGAGCTGTTGATTGTCACCAACGCCTGCGGCGGCCTGAATCCGGCGTATTCCACGGGCGACCTGATGCTGATCGACGATCACATCAACCTGATGGGCGCCAATCCGCTGATCGGCATCAACGACGATCAACTTGGCACGCGGTTCCCCGAAATGAGTCGACCGTATGACCCAGAACTGATCGAGCGGGCGCTCGAGGTCGCGTCGCGAGCCAACATCGTGGCCCACAAGGGTGTGTTCGTCGCGGTGACGGGGCCGAACCTGGAAACACGGGCGGAGTACCGCTACCTGCGTTTGATTGGCGGCGACGTGGTGGGGATGTCGACGGTCCCGGAAGTGATCGTGGCGGCGCACATCTCGCTGCGCGTGATGGCCTGCTCGATCATTACCGACATGTGTTTCCCAGATGCCCTGAAGCCGGTCAATGTCGAGGAGATCATCGCCGTGGCCAATGCCGCGGAGCCGAAGCTTCGGCACATCATCACCGAGATCGTTGCCGAGGAAGGACGGCGGCAATGTCGAACGCCATGAGACCAGTGACAACGCTGAATACTGGTTCTGCTTCGTGACGAACCGGTGGCACCCAACGAAGTGGCGGACTGATACGATGAACGTCGTCGCGGCGCTTGTGCATGAAGTCGAGCGGCATCGCCGGCTTGTCGAGCGAGCAATCCAAGAACTATCGGATGAGGAGTTCCTTCGACGCCCGGGAGAACAAGTCAATTCCGTGGCACTGGTGATCAAGCACCTGGCGGGCAACCTGTCGTCGCGCTGGTATGATTTTCTGACGACCGACGGCGAGAAACCGACTCGCGACCGCGACTCTGAGTTCGTGATTGCCGAGATCGACACGCGTGCGAACCTGATGGCGGACTGGCAGCTCGCCTGGAGGATTGTCGACGGCGCGCTGGCCGGATTGACCGATCAAGATCTTTCGCGCACGGTGACCATTCGTGGCGAACCGCACACGGTGCTACAGGCGCTCGCGCGCAGCGTCTCGCACGTGGCGTATCACACGGGACAGATTCTCTACATAACTCGCTTGCTGAAGCCTGACGCGCCGTGGCTCTCGATCGCGCCGGGCAAGAGCCGCGAGCATGGCACCGGCGGCTATTTGCGGTCGCCGTAGGACCTCCGGGATAAACGCGGAGGCTCGCTCGTTGGTGCGCGATGCGGCTCGCTGCGCTGGATTGGGAGCCGCTATCTGTGACCGCTTGTGTCGGCTACGGGGATGCGCGGCGAGGCCAACGGCAGCACGCGAACGAGCCGTTCGGCTTGCCGGCCGAAGGGGATAGCGGAGTCGCCATCGGGGGCGAGCGCCCGAACCAGCGCCGCCACGTCCCGCGGACGGTCGGGTTCGCCCAGGAGCGGTCCTGCCGAGTCGGCCAGCAGTACTCCCGCTGTGGCCCCCTGGCAGCTTCCTTTGAGCGTTATGCCCGAGGAATCGAGGCTATAGGCCAAGGCCAGTTGCTCGTAGGGAAGGATGCTGGGGGCGGTGTCAATCCGCGCGGCATAGCGGAGCGCGAGTGCCGTTCGCGCGGAGTCGAGCAGCGAGCGGCCGATCGAGCCGGGCCCGGCGATGAGCGTGCCAACCGCCTCCTCGATGCGTCCTCCACGAAAGTTCAGCCGTTCAATCACGGCTTCGGCCGTGCCGCTGAGCGTGTGCGGCAAGTGTTGGGTCGCTAAATGGCGAAGGTCGAGCCGGGAGAGTTGGCCGGTCAGCTCGCCACTCCACGAGCCATCGGCGAAGCTCGCCCAGACGTAGCCGCGAAAAGCGCCTTCCGGTCCCAACTGTTCGGGCGCTTGAAGCCCTGGGAAAACGAGCGCCGTTGGCAGTGCGGCGGTTCCGCTGTGGAAGGTCACCGCGGTAACGGCGCTGGCCCCTTGGCGGTCGCGCTGGATGCGCACACACGCCGGCTCCGGCATATCGACGCCCACGACTCGAAACGAACCATAGGCGGTCTCGCGCGAGGGGACCGATTCGATGCCGCCCGTCAGTTCAGTGAGCGTGAATTGCGCGGACGATGATTGGACAACGACATCGCCGCACGACCACCGCACGGGAGGAGCAGCGCGGCTGGTGCGGCCAGCGAGCGCTCTTCGCAAAACACGCCAGAGCTCGTCAGGACGAGCGAGCGAAACGGTCCCTTGTTGAACTCGCAGCACAAGCTTACCGCCCCAGCGGTCGGCATCGAGTCGGCTGATCGTGACGAGGCGGTCGCTCGTTTCCGGGTCGGAAAGCTCCAGGCCTTCACAGCGCAACAGGCCGGGGCGCGGATGACTGATACGCTCGATATGGGTCACGAGGCCGAGATGCGCCGCCAGAGACTGCTCCCAGTCGACGCGCTGCGACGCTCGATTGCTCCAAGCGCACCACGCGAGGGTGGCCCCGGTCGGAAACAGGCAAAGGAGGCAGAAAAGAACGCGGCAGCAAAAGCGCCGAGCACGCTCGCCCAGTGGAAACATCCGTGTCTCCTCGTGTCAGCGGCGGCGCGCCATTTCGTGGAACTGGTCCCAGCGCGCCTTCATTTCCTGGAGGCTGTCGCCGCCGAACTTGTCCACGAGCGCGGCGGCCACCTCGAACGCGACGACGTTCTCGACGATGACGCTTGCGGCCGGCACGGCGCAGACGTCGCTGCGCTCGTAGCTGGCCGATTCCGGCTCCTTGGTCGCCAGGTTCACCGATTCGAGCGGCTTGCGGAGCGTGCTGATGGGCTTCTTGGCGGCGCGGATCACGAGCGGCTGGCCATTGGTCATCCCCGCCTCCAGGCCGCCGGCGTTGTTGGTGGGACGCTCAAAACCGAGCGTGGTCGATTGCTGCCGTGCCGGGTCGAAGCGGATCGGATCGTGCACCTGCGAGCCGCGGCGGCGCGCTCCCTCGAACCCCAGGCCGATCTCCACGCCTTTAATCGCCTGAATGGCCATGACCGCCTGTGCCAGCTTGCCGTCGAGCTTGCGGTCCCACTGGGCATGCGTGCCTAGGCCGAAGGGAACACCTTCGACGCGAACCTCGATGACGCCTCCCAGCGTGTCGCCGTCCTTGGAGCACTGGTCTATCAGGGCTTTGATCTCGTTCTCGCGACCGGGGTTGAGGATGTAGAGCTCGCTTGCGTCGCGAAGCTGGCGCTGGGCGTCGAGTGTGCCGGCCTGCGGTTCCGCGTCGATGCCGCCAAGCTGGACGACGTAGCCAAAGGCCGTGATGCCGAAGTCGCGCAAGAGCTGCTTGGCGACGGCCCCGGCGGCCACGCGGACCGTGCTCTCGCGAGCGCTAGCTCGCTCTAGCACGCCGCGGATCGAGCCGAGGTACTTGATCGCACCGGTGAGGTCGCCATGGCCGGGGCGAGGGCGCTCCAACTCGTCGAGGCGTTCCAGCTTGTCGTCGGCGTTGGCAACCTGCAGCGCAATGGGGCTTCCCAGCGACTGGTTGTGCCAGGTGCCGCTGAGGATTTCCACACGGTCGGTCTCAATCCGCTGCCGGCCGCCGCGACCGTAACCGCCCTGTCGCCGGCGAAGCTCGCGGTCGATCGACTCGGTTTCCAGGTCGACCCCGGCCGGGAAGCCGTCGACAATCGCTACCATCGTCTTGCCGTGAGATTCGCCGGCCGTCCAGTAGCGAAGCATGAGAAGCGACTTCAAGACGTATTCGTGCCGGTCGTCGGACCACCCGACGATGGCTGCTGTGCCGATTCTATTCCAGGATGGAAATGCGGGACAGGTCGATTGGCACGTGCCGGCGCTCGTGACGCCGATCGCCGATCCGCCAATGGCCGAGCCGTGGGTGTTTGCCCACTTTGTTTCGGCAGCGCGATTAACGCCAGCGCTTGCAGCAGTGCCGCTCCGTGGGCTAACGTCCACGACTCGGCGGCGGCGTACTCAGGAAGTGGCACTTTCAGGCCGTGCTGAAGCGCCGGCCGGTAAGACGCTCGAATGCTTCGATATAGCGAGCACGGGTGCTCGTAACCACCGACGGCGGAAGCGGCGGCGGGGGCGAGTTCTTATCCCACCCGCTCGATTCGAGCCAGTCTCGCACAAACTGCTTATCGTACGATGCCTGGCCGCCGCCCGGTTGGTAATCATCCGCGGGCCAGAAGCGCGAACTGTCGGGGGTGAAGACCTCGTCGATCAAGATCAGCTCGCCCGCGACGCGGCCCCATTCAAATTTCGTGTCGGCAATGAGGATGCCGCGACGAGCGGCATGCTCCGCCGCCCGGATGTACAGGTCGATGCTGCGCGTCCGCAGCTCAGCCGCCGTGTCGCGGCCCACGGCGTCGATCATCTGCTCGAAGGTGATGTTGATGTCGTGACCGCTGGACTCCTTGGTGGCCGGGGTAAAGATGGGCTCGCTCAATCTGGAGCTCTCCACGAGTCCGGCCGGCAGCCGCAGGCCGCAGACCGTCCCCTGCGAGCGATACTCCTTCCACCCCGAGCCCGAGAGATAGCCGCGGACGACGCACTCGATCGGCACGACCTCCGCCTTCCGCACCAGCATGCTGCGGCCCGCCAGCGGAGCGCGGTCGATGCCTGGCGGCAACGGCGCATGGGCGATGTCGGTGGAAAGGAGGTGATTGGGCTCCTTGAGCAAGTCGAACCAGAAGGCGCTCAGTCCGGTCAATATGCGTCCCTTGTCCGGTATACCTGTGGGAAGCACCCAATCGAAGGCGCTGATCCGATCGGTGCTGACAATCAGCAGTTGATCTCCGAGATCGTAGATGTCGCGAACCTTGCCGCGGCGCACCGGGAGCGCGTCGAGCGAGGTTTCCATGACGATCGTATCCATCGTTCTTTGTCTCCGATCCGCGCGGACGAATGCCAACGGGAACTCAGCACCGAGTGGCGTGGAGTATAGTCGATGCGAGCTCGACGCAAAAGACTCAAGGAATCGCTGCGACCTGGTGCGAGCACCGACGCACAGAGAAGGCGAATGAACCGGAACCGGTCCATCTCCCGGTCGACGACCGCCGCCGTTACGGCTCGATTTCGCGTTCGTACGGAGCCTAGGTGCCGCTATAAAACGGCAGCGCGTGGAGTCCCGTCCGCGCGCGAACGAGTGAAACGAGGTCGTCCACTTCGGAGTCAGTCAGTGGGCCTACGAAGTCCACGGCCGGACGGCGCGCCACGGTGTAGACCTGCACCAGCTTGATCCGGCCGCCGGCCGCCGCGATTTCGTTCAGTCGGTCGCAAAACGCTTGCTGCTCATCAATCGGCGGAGGTGCACCGCGGATTCGCATGAACAACGCCTGGATCACTAGCGGACGAATGCAAGCCGCATCCGTGATGTTCCGCAGAACTTGCGCCAACGGGACGGATGTCCTTTCAACCAACCGGTAGTACGCCTCGGTGCCCGCTTCGAGTTTCGCCCAGACTTCGCCCTGGTTCGCATCCAGCGTTTCCAAAGCGCGACGGACCTTCGTGCGATGCAACATCGTCGCGTTGGTAATGAGCACGAGTTTCACGTCGCGGAGTCCGCGGCGCTGCTTCGTCTCGGCGCAAGAGGAGACAATCTCCTCAAAGCCAGCATACGTGGTGGGCTCGCCGTCGCCGCTGAAGGCGATATCGTTCAGTCGGCGCAGGTGCTCGGGCGTGTCGCGGAACTGTGCATGCTCGTAGATCGCGCCGGACTCGATCGAATCGAGCATGTGCTCGAGCTCCGCCAGCAGCGCCGCGTGATCGACGAAGGTGACCTCGGCGCCGACCGTGCGATCAACCTGGCAGTAAATGCAATCGAAATTGCAGATCTTGTCAGGGTTTAAGTTGATGCCCACCGAGAGTCCGCACGAGCGCCGGCTGAGGACCGGATAAACGTAGCGGTTTTCCTCAAAGAGGCGCGAGTGCTCGCGAAACAGTGCGCGCGTCGCCGACTCGCGTGGATGGGGGGAACTGGTCGCCATCAGGAGGCAAGCATGGGGGCTGACGTGGTGACCTACAACCGCCGCAGAACGGTGAACTCGTCCATGGTGACGGTGGTCAGCGATCGGTCATCGAGCTCCAGCACGACACAATCGCTGAATGCCTTGTCGTCGTGGTTGCGGCGGAAGTGCAACCCGTGACGCCGCCGCTCGCAACGCACGACGGTGCCGCGCGTGACGGTCGGCCACGTTTGTGAGCCGACCTTCACCTCATGCGTCACCTCGACGCGCTCACCGGGTTTCAGCTCGGTGAACAATCGTCGACTAGCGGCTTCGGTGGAGGCCATAGTAAGTGTCTCGTGCGGCTGAAAAATGGCGACACTCGCGGTACAGGCATGGTTCGCGCCGTGCCGTCACGTAGATATTCTCACGCGCACGAGCGATGCTGACAACCGAAGAAATAGCCGCGCTGTAGCTCAGTCGAGCCGCGTGGTCGCGGCCGCTGGCCGCGTCGCGCTGGTTGGGACCTCGCCGGCCGCCAGCGGCACCGAGTCGTATGGCGACTCGTCTGTATACCGCTTCAATGGCGGAAACCGCCACGGGCTGCGGTAATCGGTCATCCGCTGTTGCGAATAGATGCCGGGCCAATGGTAAGTGTAGAGCGGAGGGACCGGATACTTATAGCTTCCGCCGCAGTTGCAGTTGTCCCAAGATACGTCGAAGCGGCGGATGCGGAACATTCGATTCAAGAGCATGCAGCGGCAGGGACATCGTCCGCAATTGCCACAACCGTTGCCGCAGCCATCGCACTCCTCGCCGCACGCGCCATAATGCTCGCGGCCATAGACGGACGCTTCGGAAACGAGAGGCCCATCGGTGGCGATCACGACGCCATCTTCGTCGTCCCATACGGCATGCTCCTCGCCGTGCGAGTGCGTCTCATCGAGCACCGTCGAGGCCGGCGTCGGGGCATGCCGCCCGGAAAAGCGCTCCGCCGCATCGGCGACTGACCACGCCAGCACGAGCGCGCAGCAAACGCCGGCGAAATTCCGCATCCCTGCGCAAACTTTGCGCATCTTATCCTCCCTGATCTATGGTGCCGCGTCGCGTGAGCCATTCATTACGCGCGGAATAATCCGCTTACCACGGATCATCGGCAAAAGCACGCACCCGACCATAACGAGTTCGTCCTCGATGGTAAACCCTACCGGTTATATCGACTGTGCGGCGCCGCGCATGCCTTAACCGAACCACTCCAGCAGCCGATCCATCATCGCCGGCGAAAGCCGATTCAACCAGCAGAAACACTTGCCCGACAGGCTCGGCACGATTTCTCGGCGGCCGCGCGCGATCGCGCGAACGGTCGCGCGCGCGACCGACTCGGCGGAGCGCTGAGGGCGGCCGGGCCAGGCGTGGGCGCCGTCGGCGGCCAGCATGTGGTCGGAGAACTCGGTGTCGGTCGATCCAGGACTGACCACCAACAGATCGATGCCCAGCGTCTTGAATTCGGCGCGCAGCGCTTCGCTGAGTCCCTGCACGGCAAACTTGCTGGCGCAATACTCGCTGACTCGACCGACGGCACGATGTCCGAGCACGGAACTGACATTCACCACCATCGGCTGCGTCCCTCGCTCCAAGAGCGGCAGTGCCTGACGCGTCATCTCGGCCAGCGCGAAGAAGTTGACTTCCATGATCCGCCGGAGGCGATCGGGCGAGGAGCTCGCGAAATTGCCGCGCGCTCCGACGCCAGCGTTGTTCACGAGCAGATCGAGGCCGCCGAAGACGCGCGCGGCGCGCTCGATGGCGTTCGAGCGCGTGGCGGCATCCGTGACATCGCCGGCCAGAATCTCCAGCGCGCCGCCCAACGAGCGGACATCCTCGGCGAGCTCCATCAGGCGTGCCTCGCGCCGCGCGACCGCTACGATCCGCGCGCCGGAGCGCGCCAGCTCAACCACCAGTGCGCGGCCGATCCCGCTGGAGGCGCCGGTTACGATGGTGCGCTTTCCGGCAATGGTGCGGCGTGCCATTTCAGGCGACGTCTTCGAGCGCCGAGGGACCGAATTCTGTCGGGGCAACGGCGCTCGTGTGAGGCGAACCGTGAGGCCGGATCCGCACCGTCCCTTCGGCGAGCTGTCCCAAGCGACGGCGTGGGATGCGGCAATGGACCGTGACGCGGCTGTCGTGGTAGCGCTGAGAAAGCACCTCGCCGTGCGCGGCCAGATATGCCAACAGGCGCCCATCGGCGGCGCTGGCCTCGATATCCAGGTCGAGAAACCCATGGCTCAAGGCGTCACTCACCGCGGCGGCGAGTCGCGCCAGACCCTGACCGCTTTTGGCGCTCACCGGCAAGGCGTTGGGATAGCGGTTCAAGAGCCGCTCCAGTGCCGCTCGATCCTCCAACCGGTCGATCTTGTTGAGCACCAACAGCGTGTCCTTGCGCTCAATATGCAGCTCCTCCAGCACACGGTATACCGAAGCGATCTGTTCGCAGGCCACGGAACTGTGGGCATCGGCCACATGCAAGAGCAAATCCGCCTGCCGCGCCTCTTCGAGCGTGGCCTTGAAGCTGGCGATCAAGTGATGCGGAAGATCGCGAATGAAGCCGACCGTGTCGCTCAGAAGCACGGGTCCCCAACCGGGAAGCTGCCAACGGCGCGTGCGCGTATCGAGCGTGGCGAACAGCTTGTCCTCGGCCACTTCGCTCGCGCCGGTCAACACGTTCAACAGCGTGCTCTTTCCGGCGTTGGTATAGCCCACGAGCGAAACGCAACCGTGCTCCTCGCGCGATGCGACGAGCCGGCGCTTCCGCGCTTCGATCTCCTTCAGCTCGCCGCGCAGGTCGTGGATCCGCTTCTCCACGAGCCGCCGGTCTTCTTCCAATTGCTTCTCGCCCGGCCCGCGCATGCCGATGCCCATCTTCAGCCGAGACAGGTGCGTCCACATCCGCTTCAGCCGCGGCAGCGCGTATTCGAGTTGTGCCAGCTCCACTGCCAGCCGCGCCTCGTGCGTCCGCGCTCGGCCGGCGAAGATGTCGAGAATCGACTCCGTGCGGTCGATCACCTTGACGCCGGTGGCGCGTTCCAGGTTTCGAGTCTGAGCGGGATTGAGATTGTTGTCGAAGATGACCACGTCGGCGTCGGTCGCCTTGACCAGATCGGTCAACTCCTGAACCTTCCCGCTCCCCAGAAAAGTGGTTTTGTCGGGGGCCGTGCGGCGCTGCGTAAGTCGCCCCACCACACGCGCGCCGGCCGTCTTGGCCAGCCCTTCCAGCTCATCCAGCGGATCACTGTCATCAGAACGGTTCGGCAGGAGAACACCGACCAGAATCGCCGCCTCGCGCGCGACACTGTCGGTGCGCTTCATTTCTCTCACGGTCGCGAGTTACCTCCGGAATTTCAATATTTGCCTGCGGTCAGGACATTCCTCTGACCGCTGATCTATTATACTTCCACGCCAGCGGCGCCGCCGACCTGATCGGCCGGTGTGGCTGACGGGCCAAAGACCAGGCCAAAAGGCATGCTCCCGTCGCGCACTTTCCAGCCTCGACACGACACTACGTTTCCGGTTCGCGCTCTTCGTCAGTGTGTCCCCCCTTCGAACTGATGACAGTAGCTTTCGTAACGGCGTGCATCAATCAGATCGTCGGCCACGGCATCCTTCACCGCGCAATCGGTTTCGTGCGTGTGGGTGCAATCCGGATAGCGGCAGCGGCTCACCAGCGGCCGGATGTCGCGGTAGTATCCGGCAATCTCGGCTGGCACCACGTCCCAAAGCTGGAACTGCCGGATGCCCGGCGTGTCGACCACGTAACCTCCGGCCGCCAACGGCAAGAGTTTCGCGGCGCTCGTGGTGTGCGTCCCCTTCTGGGTTTCGTCGCTGACCGGCGCGACACGCAGGCCCAGTCCCGCTTCGACCGCGTTCAAGAGCGATGATTTCCCGACGCCGCTCTGGCCGGCGAGAACGCTCTCGCGTCCGATCAAGGCGCGCCGTAAGCGCGTTACGCCGAAACCGGTCTTGGCACTGGTCAATAGCACGCGGTAGCCCATCTGGCTGTAGACGCCGACAATGGGCTGGAACGAGGCCGTGTCAACCAGATCAATCTTATTGATGCAGATCAAGGGCTCGACGAATCCTTTTTCCGCGCTGACCAAAAAGCGATCAATCAAGTTTGGCTTGAGATAGGGCTCGGCGGCGCTGGCCAGAATGACCAATTGGTCGACATTGGCGACGATCACGTGCTGGCGGCCGCGGCTCGTGCGGCTCAGTACGCTCCGACGCGGCTCCACGCGTTCGATGAGTCCCTGTCGACCGGCGGCGGTCCGAAATTGCACACGGTCGCCGGCGACCACGACGTGCCGCAGATCGGTGGAAAGCGTCTTTAGCAATCGACGCGTCGCGCACTGATAGACCGCCCCATCCGCGGCTTGAACCATGCTCTGCAGGCCGTGAACACTCAGCACGCACCCCGTCTGACACGCGGCGGAGTCCACGTCCAAAAGGAAGTCGGCCTCGCCCGGACCGCCCTCGGATGACGACGCGACCACGGTCCGCTTGCGTGAAAGCTCTCCTTTGCCGCTGATGCGTTCGCGCGAGGGCGAGTCCGGCTCCTTGGCATCGTCGGCCGTGGCGCGCGCCCAGTCGGTTGTTCGCGTGCGACGGGAGCGGTTCTTGCGGAATTCCGCCCGGACTTTCTTCTTTTTTGCCATGATCCCGCAGCCGTCCTGTTCCTCGCCCCGAAGCAAGGATCAGACGGGCTTGTTCGGATCCCGAATCTGGCCGGCCTCGTTGTTGTACACGTCGTACCGCGTGTGCGAGTCGCGAACGCCGGGCCGCTGCGCCTCTTCGCCGCTCCGCGTCAACCCGGCTCGCTCCAAGAGCGATTTGCTGAAGATGTTCGACGACAGGTCCTCGACCGGCGGCGGGCCGACGGCGCCCAACTCGAGGGGGGAGTATTGCACTTCGTATTCGTGGCGCGCGATCGATAATTCATCGCCCGGATCCAGCCGCTTTTCGGTAATGCGATGGCCGCCCACTTTCACGCCGTTGCGACTATTGAGATCCTTCACGTACCAGTAGCCGCCGTTGATGGTGAGCTGGCAATGGTGCGCCGACACGTTCGGAAAACGGAGCACGATGTCGCAGCTTTCGCGCCGCCCGACCAGCAGACTCTTTTTCAACAGCGGAATCGGATCGCCGCCCCCCTTCGGAATCAGCTCGCCATAGTTTGGCTCTGCCACGTCTCTTGTACTCGAAAAGCTGGCGTTCTAAGATCGACCGGCGCAAGCTCCCCAACCCGGCTTCAGTCTAGGCGCGGCCATTTATGTCGTCAACTATTTCGCTGGATTTGCCGGCGAGCGACGGCTGGCGAACGGCGGGTCACCGCTACTACGCGTACAGCTTATATCTGAAGCAACGTTTCGGCTGCAGGGTACACAAAGTCAGCGTCGACGGCGCGTTCACCTGTCCGAACGTCGACGGTTCCGTAGCCGTGGGGGGCTGCGTCTTTTGTGATAATCGGAGCTTTAGCCCTAGCCGCCGAATCCCCCGGCGCAGCATCCGCGACCAGATCGATGCCGCCGCCGCGCGTCTTGCGCTACGTTTGGGCGCGGAACGATTCCTGGCGTACTTTCAGCCGGGAACGAATACGTACGCGCCGGTCGAACGCCTTCGAGCGCTGTACGAAGAAGCACTCTCGCATCCGCGCGTCGTGGGACTTGCGATTGGCACCAGGCCCGACTGCGTGCCGGACGAAGTTCTCGACCTCCTGAGTGAAATGGCTCGGCGGACATACGTATCGGTCGAGTATGGACTCCAGTCGATCCACGATCGCTCGCTGGCGTGGATGAATCGCGGCCACACGTACGACGTGTTTCCCCAAACCGTCGAGCGGAGCCGTGGTCGCGGCTTCTCCATTTGCGCACATGTCATTTTGGGCCTGCCCGGCGAATCGCGCGACGACATGCTCGCCACGGCGCGTGAGGTCGCACGGCTGCGCCTGGATGCCGTCAAAATCCACAATCTCTACGCCGTCCATGGCACGCCGTTGGCCGACGACGTCCGCGCGGGCCGAGTGTCGCTGATGGAACGCGACGAGTACGTCCGCCTGCTGGTCGATTTTCTCGAGTGTCTGCCGCCAACGTGCGTCATCGAGCGCACGAGCGGCGATGCGCCTCCGGATTTCCTGCTCGGCCCGGCATGGTGTCTCGACAAGCCAGCGTTGCGGCAGGCACTCGACACGGAGCTTCGCCGCCGCGACTCATGGCAAGGCAAATTCTGGAGCAACGTTTGAGCCCCCTCATGAGCCGCCGGGTTTATCCCGGCGGGAGCTTTGCTATGCGTGATGGGCGACTTCCACGTCCGGCGCGCCGCGTGTAGTATTTTGTATGAGGGTTCGGAGTGGACCGGGCGACTGCTGGCCGGCCGTGCTGCTCACTGCTGTTCGGATGTTCGGGAGCAAGAGCCGTACGCCGACGAGAGGAAAGTCCGGGCTCCATCGGGCACGGTGGTGGGTAACGCCCACCGGCCGCAAGGCCAGGGAAAGTGCAACAGAAAGCAAACCGCCTCGCGAAGCATGCTTCGCGCGGTAAGGGTGAAACGGTGAGGTAAGAGCTCACCAGCAGATTGGGTGACCAATCTGGCTCGGCAAACCCCACTCGGAGCAAGGCCAAACAGGGAGCAGCGCGCTGGTCCGCGCGGCATCCGCCGCCGGATTGGCGCCACGGACGCCCGATCCGTCAATGACTCTCGGGTAGGCTGCTTGAGGCGCCGCGCAATCGGCGTCCTAGAGAAATGGTCGCCCTGCGTGCTATCGCACGCGGACAGAACCCGGCTTACAGGTCCGCTCCGGCCCTATTTTTTTCCATGTCTCGGCCTCCGTTTGCCTCCTCGTGGATAAGACGGGCGTCAACCGCCTGCAGCAACTTAGCGATGCAAAGGCTATTCATGCTTACCTTGTGAAAGTGGGCCTCCTGTGTCAGCGAATTGTGAACGGTCGTCGGCACTCGGACTGTAATAACCTTGGTGGGACTGGGCGGCGCGGGTTTTGCCACTCCGCGCTCGCGGAGCTTTGCCAGCATCAACTGAATCTGCGCGTATTCTTTCGACTGCTGAAAATGTGCCAACTGCTTCTCGGCCGGATACGCCTGTCGCACCAGGCCGTTGAGACCCAATACCTCGCGGAAAAAAACCACCCAGTCCGGGTCCTGGCGAAATAGCTCAAAAGCGATCTGAAAGACCTCCTGCGACCTCTCCATAGTCGGCGGCTCCTTGAAAGGGGCAAAAGCGTTCAATCAGGGTCCAAGGCCCCTGGGGCGCCGATCAAACGCTTGTGGATAGTATGCCGTTCGCCAGCATCTTCGTTTGCAGTCAATAGGTGCTGCGCATGTGATGCTAGCGCTTGCACTTGTGTCATCACGCTCGGAATGCATGATAATTGGGCAGGGATGCCCAAGATTAAGCCAGTTGCCGAATTGCTCAAGAAATGGGCAGAGTTGGACTTGCCATCCAACCAAGTGTCCAGCCAATGCCTGGAAGAAGAGGCAGTTAAAGGTGCGTCTCGTCGCGGGCGGCCAATCCGGCTTGATCAACGGCCGACAGTAATATAGGCTAACGGCCTATAAGCGTCCGCGGAGTTGTTGTCTGCGAGGTCCACGCGTGGCAAACGCGTCCCCTTGGGCGACAGCGAGTCGGCGTGCCAAGAGCGCGTGTCTCTGGCTTCCCGTTTTGCGTGCGTACACGGCAGGCGTCATCAACGGCCCTCAGGCTCCCGGTGACCGAATCGATCTGTGGGGCACCGCAGCGGTTGTGGACTTGGCTAGCACACCAGTCCAACAAGTAGTTTTGAGTTTGTGCGTCAAAAGGAGCGGCAATAATGGCCGTGGGTACGATTAAGAAGCTGGTCCATGACAAGGGTTTTGGGTTCATCCAGACCGGCGACGGCAACGATGTTTTCTTTCACCATTCAGCGGTGGCCGACCACCAGTTCGACAGCCTCACCGAAGGCCAGCGCGTCGAATACACTGTCGACCAGGGTGGTGGCCCCAAGGGTAAAGGCCCTCGCGCGGCGAGTGTAACGCCGGCCTAAGCTGCGAGCCTATGGCTCCAGCAACGATTGGTTCGAGTAGAGTTCAGGCAGACATCCGCGACCCTACGCTCGTGTCGCGCCGATGGTGTAGCTGTCTCAAGGGGGCGCCTCTGCTCGAGGCGCCCCCTTTTTTTGGTGCCGCTCACTAACGAATCGCTCGCGTGATAGGATCGCGGCATGAGCATTGGTGTTCTTAAATACGCTCTCGGTCGCCGCCCATTCGAGCCATTTCGTATCCGTCTCTCAATTGGGGACGTTTACGATGTTCGCCATCTCGAAGCGGCACTGCTCCTTCGCGGCGGAATCTACGTCGCGTTGTCCAGCAGCACAGACGACCAAAGCGATCTGGCGGAGCGAGCCGTCGATTGTCCGCTCTCGCGCATCGCCGCCGTCGAAACGCTTGCGAACGCTTGACCATTTGTCGCGCGGTCAGCCCCCGGCGACTCGCCGGGGGCTAAGACGAGCATAGACGGACTAAGACACGAGGTCGACACGCTAACCACCGTCTAAGCAGCTTGTCCCACAGCGCGTCGCGGATCGGTACAATGAGCCGCGAGAGAAGCTGCGATGCGAGGTCTCGCTGAGAAGATCGCGGTTGTTACCGGCGGTGGCGGCGCCATTGGCCGCGCGATTTGTAAGCGACTGGCAGTGGAGGGTGTTACCGTCGGCGCATTCGATCGACAGGCGGCCGCGGCGGCTGAGACGATCCACGAGATTACCACCGCAGGAGGCAGCGCCTTTGCGCACGCGGTGGACATCACCGATTACGACGCCGTCATGGCGGCCGTGGCCGATTTCCAGCGACAGGCTGGCCCCATCGACATCCTCGTCAACAATGCCGGCTGGGACCGGCTTGCCCCATTTCTCGAAACCGACCCGGAACTTTGGCGGCAGCTCATCGCCGTCAACCTGACCGGCCACCTGAACATGCACCACGTTGTGCTGCCGGAAATGGTCGCACGTGGCCACGGCCGCGTCGTGAATATCTCCTCCGATGCCGGCCGCGTGGGCTCCTCGGGTGAATCAGTTTATGCGGCCTGCAAAGGTGGCCTCGCCGCCTTCACCAAGACGCTCGCACGCGAGCTGGCCACCTCAAATATCACGCTGAACGTCGTTTCCCCGGGACCCACCGACACGCCGCTATTATGGGCGATCCGCGATGAGGGGGAGGCCGGCCAAAAGATTTACGATGGACTCCGGCGTGCCATTCCCATGCGCCGGCTGGGCACCCCAGAGGACATCGTCGGCCTTGTTGCCTTCCTGGCCAGCGACGAGGCGGACTACATCACCGGTCAGGTCGTCAGCGTCTCCGGTGGCCTGACGATGCACGGCTAGCTACGATCGAATACACGAAGCATCGCTTCCCCATGCACTACGACGACATCCTCTACGACAACCGCGACGGCGTGGCCACCGTCACGATCAATCGACCCGAGGTCTACAACGCCTTCCGCAGCCAGACTTGCGAGGAGCTGATCGATGCCTTCCGCCGCTCGAGCTCCGACGCATCCGTCGGCGTCATTGTGCTCACCGGTGCCGGTCAAAAGGCCTTTTGCACCGGCGGCGATCAATCAGCGCACGAGGGCGGTTATGGGGGCCGCGGCCGAGTCGGCCTGCCGGTCGACGAGCTGCACACGGCCATTCGCGACGCCCCCCAGCCGGTTATCGCTCGCGTCCAGGGCTACGCGATCGGCGGCGGCAATGTGTTGGCCGCTCTGTGCGATCTTTCGATCGCGGCCGACACGGCGGTATTCGGCCAGGTTGGCCCCAAGGTCGGCTCGGTCGACCCCGGCTTCGGCACGGCCTATCTCGCTCGCATCGTGGGCGAAAAGAAGGCTCGCGAGATGTGGTACCTTTGCCGCCGTTATTCGGCTGCCGAAGCGCTGGCCATGGGCCTGGTGAACGCCGTCGTCCCAGCGGCCGAGCTCGACGCCGAAGTCGCGCGCTGGTGCGACGAGATCCTGAAGCGCAGTCCCACGGCGATCGCCATCGCCAAACGTTCCATAAACGTCGACACCGAGCACATCCGCGCAATCGGCGGACTGGGCGTGGAGGCGCTGCGGCTCTACTACGCCACGCCCGAATCGCGCGAGGGCGTCGCCGCCTTCAGGGAAAAACGCGATCCGGACTTCCGCGCGTTCCGCGAACCACCCACTCCGTAGGTCATGCACCCTGTGCATGACTCCCCCATGTAGGTCATGCGCCCCGTGCATGACTCCCCCACGCCGCGCGTCGCAGCTTGAGACCGGCGCACCGCCCGTGTATGAAGGTAGCAACGTTGTTTGCGGTTCGGCCCGTTTGTCATCATTCATGCTGGAGACTCCCGATGACTCGCACTAACCTGAGAATCGCGCCCAGGTCGACTGTTGCTCTCTTTACTCTTGTTTGCATGTCCTCCGCCGCCGGCGCCGCCGAACGCGAGAGTGAGTGGATCAAGCTTTTTAATGGAAGAGACCTCGATGGCTGGACCTATTTTCTCGACGATAAGAACGTCAAGATGGAAGACGTGTGGAGCGTCGAAGACGGTGTTCTGATCTGCAAAGGCAAACCGGCCGGCTACATCCGCACCAAGGCCGACTACAAGAACTACGTGCTGAAGCTCCAGTGGCGTTTCGACCCCTCCAAAGGACCTGGCAACAGCGGCGTACTCCTTCGCGTCGTGGGCGCCGACAAGGTGTGGCCCAAGAGCGTCGAGGCCCAGCTTCACAGCGAGAATGCCGGTGATTTTTGGAATATCGACAAAGTCGTGATGACCGTCGACCCCAAGCGGACCGACGGTCGCCGTACCAAAAAGCTCCACGCGACGAACGAAAAGCCGCTGGGAGAGTGGAACCAATACGAGATTGCCGTCGACCACGGCACGATTACCTTGACGGTCAACGGCCTGGTGCAAAACCAGGCCACCAATTGCGAGGAAGTCGCCGGTAAGATCGGACTCCAGTCCGAGGGCGCCGAAATCCACTTCCGCGACATCCTCCTCAAACCGATCGAGTGACTCGCGGGGCCGCGCACACTACGCCGATCAAGCTGTCGGCGGTTGAGCGCATTGGTCGGTTGGCCTCGCCGCGCAGGTGTCACGCCGTTCGACTGCCTGACCGACGACGCCTTATCGGCTACAAATAGCAGTCATGGGCAAGCCCCACCGCCATCGGCACGCCAAGCATCGCATCCAGCGCCGCACGCCGCCGGGCTCGTTGCCCGGCAGCGTGGTCGTCGATCCCAAGGCGAGCCACCCGCGCATTCAGGCGATTGCTTATGGGCCGGACCAGGTCGTCGAGCGCACGCTGCAAAACCCTTCGCAACTTCGCGAGCTGATTGCGCACTATCCCGTCATGTGGGTCAACGTCGAAGGCCTTGGCGACGCGGAGACGATTTCGGCGGTGGGCGAGCTCTTCGGCCTGCACAAGCTGGCACTGGAGGACGTCGTCAATGTCCATCAGCGCGCCAAGGTCGAGGAATACAGCGATCACCTCTTTATCATCGCGCGCATGCCACGCGATACGACTCCAGTCGATACTGAGCAGCTTAGCCTGTTCCTGGGCCACAACTTCGTGCTGACGTTCCTGGAAGACCCCGGCGATTGCCTCAACCCCGTCCGAGAGCGGATCCGCCACGCGCGCGGCGAGATCCGGCGCCGCGGCGCGGATTACCTCGCCTACACGCTGTTGGATGCGGTGGTCGACGCCTATTTCCCCTTGCTGGAGCGATTGGCCGACGCGCTCGACGCCCTCGAAGAAGACATTCTCGCTCGCGGCGACAAGGACGTTATTGCGCGCATTCATCAGATCAAGGGCGATCTGCTCGTGGTCCGCCGAGCCATCTGGCCCCACCGCGACATGGTCAACAGCCTCGGTCGCAACGCAGCGGCGCTCGTAAGCAGCGAGACTCGCGTCTATCTCCGCGATTGCTCCGACCACGTCGTGCAGATCACCGACCTCGTGGAAACCTACCGCGAGATCAACGCCGACCTGCGCGACGCTTACCTCTCCATCATCAGCAACCGCATGAACGACATCATGCGCGTGCTGACGGTCATCTCCACCCTCTTCATCCCGCTGACCTTCATCGTGGGCGTCTACGGCATGAACTTCGATACTAAGGTTTCCCCTTGGAACATGCCCGAGCTGGGTTGGTATCTTGGCTACCCGATCCTCTTGGTCCTGATGGGCCTGTTGACCCTCTTCATGCTCGCCTTCTTTCGGCGCAAAAAGTGGCTCTAGCGTCGAATGTGACATGCGCCGGACTCCCAGGTGGCAAGTGCATTACTGCGGTTGCCCGGTACTTTGAGCTTGCGATAATCTTATCTCCGCCACTTGAGGAGTCTGACTGGAGTTTCACTCGACGGAGTCGAGTTCACGACGTAGAGTGGCGCACCGCAGTGGAAGGGCATTTCTGGCCATGCGAGCCGACGAGCTACGCGAAAAATACCTGACCTTCTTCGAACGCAAGGGGTGCGTTCGCCGGCCGAGCGATGTGCTCGTGCCACGCTGGGATCCGTCGGTGCTCTTCACGCCCGCGGGGATGAACCAATTCAAGGACCACTTCCTGGGCAAATGCAAGCTGGAGTTCACACGCGCCACCTCGTGCCAGAAGTGCCTGCGGACCGGCGATATCGACAATGTGGGCCGCACCGCGTACCACCATACGTTCTTCGAGATGCTGGGGAATTTCAGCTTTGGTGACTATTTCAAGCGCGAGGCGATTCACTGGGCGTGGGAGTTTCTCACGGATCACAAGTGGCTGGGATTGGACCGGGAGAGGATTTCGGCCACCGTCTACCAGGACGACGACGAAGCGGCCGAGATTTGGCTGCGCGAGGTGAAGCTGCCGCACGAGCGCGTCTCGCGAATGGGCGAGGACGAGAACTTCTGGCCGGCCGGCGCGCCCAGCCACGGCCCCGATGGAGTGTGCGGGCCGTGCAGCGAAATCTACTATCATTCGGATACGGCCGGCACGGTCGAAATCTGGAACCTGGTTTTCACGCAATTCAATCGCGTGGGCGATCCACCGGGAAACCTGCGCCCGCTGCCCAGCAAGAATATCGACACCGGGATGGGGCTCGAACGCACCGCGGCCGTATTGCAGGGGGTCGACAGCAACTTTCACATCGACATCTTGCGCCCGCTCGTCGAAGCCTCCGGCGAAATCTGCCGCGTCAAGTACGATCCGGCGAGCGACCATGGGCGGCGCTTGCGGCGGATTGCCGATCACGTCCGTGCCTGCACCTTCGCCATTCATGAGAATGTCTACCCGGGACCGAACAAGGAGAAATACGTCATCAAGCGGTTGCTGCGACGCGCCGTGCTCGACGGTCACCAGGTGGGCCGGCGCGAGCCGTTTCTGTACCGGTTGGTGCCCACGGTCGCCCAGTTGATGAAGAGTCCGTATCCCGAGCTGTCGGAGACGGTCGATCGCGTCGCGCAAGTGATCCGCAACGAAGAGGCGAACTTCTTCGCCACGATCGACGCGGGACTGGACCGCATCGAACGGCTGTTTCACGACATGAGCCGCGATGGTCGAGTGATGGTTGCGGGGCGCGACGCGGCCGACATGTTCACCACGCACGGGTTCCCGCCGGAATTGCTGGAGGCGATGGCCGCCGAGCGGAACCTGATTTTCGACTGGGAGGGATTCCAGCGCGAGATGCAGCAGCACGGGATCGACTCGGGCGCCGGCCAGCAGCGAACCTTGTTCCGCACCAGCCCGCTCGATCCGCTCAAGCAGGCGATGCGCGGCAACGAGTTCCTGGGGTACGAATCGACGGAGACGGCAGGCAAAATCGTGGGGATTATCGCCCAGAACGAGCTGTGCGAGCAGCTCGAGGAGGTCGGCCACGAACAGCCGGTGGTAGTGGTACTGGACCGGTCTCCCTTTTACGGCGAGGCGGGTGGGCAGGTGGGCGATACGGGCCAGATTGTCGGCGAAGGATTTCAGTTCGACGTCGCCGATACGCAGCGCGACGGCACGTTCATTCTGCACCTGGGCCATTTGCGCGAAGGGAGCATGCGGCTGGGCGCTGCCGTGACGGCGCGGGTCGATACGCTGCGGCGGCAGGCGATTCGCCGTGCTCATTCGGCGACGCATCTTTTGCATTTTGTGCTGCAGCGCCACCTCGGCGCGCATGCGCAACAGCAAGGCTCGAAGGTGGATGCCGACCTGCTGCGGTTCGATTTTTCGCATCCGACCGCGGTCGATCGTGACGAGCTGAGCGCGATCGAGGCCGAAGTGAATGAGAAGGTGATGGCCGCCGCGCCGATCCATTACCAATACATGCCGCTTTCGGAGGCACGGCAGACGGGCGCCATGATGCTCTTCGGCGAAAAATACCCGGACGTGGTTCGCGTGGTGTCGATCGGCGAATTCAGCAAGGAGCTGTGCGGCGGCACGCACCTGACGAACACGGGCCAGATCGGTCTGTTTACGATCACCGAGCAACAGAGCGTTTCGGCCGGCACGCGGCGTATCGTGGCCGTGGTGGGACGAGCGGCACGAGAACGAGTCACTCGCAATGAACGCTTGCTGCGCCAGGCCGCGGCGGCCTTGAGTGTGCCGCCGGCACAGATTGCCGAGCGCGGAAGTTTTCTCGTCAAGGAGATCAACGATCTGAAGAAGCAGGCCGCGACGACAAAGGCCGTGGCGCTCTCGGCCGACGAGCTGGCGAGCCAAGCCACTGACGTAGGCGGAACGAAGGTTGTCGTGGCGGAGGTGCCAGGCGCAACAGCCGGTTCGCTGCGCGAGCTGATCGACCAGCTTCGCCGCAAGCTCCAGCCGGTGGCGGTGCTGCTGGCCACTCGCTCCGAAGGCGAGGATGCCAAGGTTTTGCTGGTCGCCGGTATCAGTCGCGACCTCCTTGAGCGCGGCGTGAGCGCCGCGGTGTGGATCGCTAGTGCCGCAAAAATTGTGGGTGGCAGCGGAGGAGGCCGCGCCGATATGGCGCAGGCTGGAGGCAAGCTCACGAGTAAACTGCCCGAGGCGCTTGCAGCCGCGCGGACCACCGTCCGTGAGATACTGCTCGCCGCTGAACCCGGCGGCACGTCGACTTGAAGCAAAGCCGGGGGCAACGGTGGCGGTGTACTCGGGTGCGCGTTACGCGACCGGTGTGCGCCGCGGCTGGCCCCTGCCCTCGCACAACATTCGGCTCATTGCTTGACGCGATCAACCTCGACCGTCGACCCACTCCTGCACGCCAGAACGAATCAAGGAACTTCATGCGATCAGCGGTGAAAAGTACGATCCGTCGTCAACAGACATCAGCCGTGGCAGTGGCTACCTTCGTCACTTGCTGGTTGTCGCTGATTCAAGACGTGCGCTCCCAAACACCCGTGGGACATTGGCGCGTTGTCGCGGACATGAACGAGCGTCGCGAGTATGGCGGCGGTGTTCGACTGAAAGATGGGCGAATCCTGGCAGTCTCGGGCCATCCGCTGGAAGGCAAGTCGATCGCCAGTGCCGAGCTGTACGACCACGCGAAGGGCAAGTGGAGCAACACCGGCTCACTGCGGCAGGCGCGCAACAGCGGAAATGCCGCGACCCTCTTGCACGACGGCCGCGTGCTGCTTGTCGGGGGACACAATAACAACCACGTCATTGCCGGAGCCGAGGCGTTCGATCCGGCGGCTGGGCAGTGGACCGAGGCGGGAAACCTAAGCGTACCGCGCGATCCCGTGGCGACGCTCCTGGCCGATGGCCGAGTGCTCTTGTCGGGCGGCATCAACTGGTACCTCGGCGATGGTAAAGCATACGCCGACGCGGAGATCTTTGACCCAGCAAACGGGATGTGGACAACTACGGGTTCACTTGCTATGCCACGCTACGAACATCGCGCGGTGCGGCTCGACGATGGCCGCGTGCTGGCGGTGGGTGGTTATGGACCGGCGGAAGAACTGCTCGCGCGCGCCGAAGTCTACGACCCCGCAACCGGTCACTGGGAGAAGACGGACTCGCTGCCCCAGCCGCGAGGCGGGTTTGGACATGTCAAGTTGCAGGATGGCCGAGTCTTAGTCGCAGGCGGATATACCGGCGGCCGCAAGGTGCGGACCTACCTGGCGTCGGCGATGATCTACGATCACAAGACGGGCCTTTGGAGCGAAACCGTACCCATGCGGACCAAGCGCGCGGGTTTCGCTATCGCCCTATTGCCGGATGGGCAGGTGCTGGTCGCCGGCGGAGTGGCGGAGGCCGGCATGGAATTGAAAAACGCGGAGTTGTTCAATCCTCGCGCCGAAACCTGGCGCGCCGCGGCACCGATGAACGTGGCTCGGCGCAACCATCGCGCTGCATTGTTGCCCGACGGTAGCGTGCTGGTAATGGGCGGCAGCAGCGTCTTCGGCAACCAATACCTGTCAAGCTGCGAGATCTTCAGCCGTTAGCGTCCGCACCCGCGGAAATCGGCCGGCGGCCAGGACCGCCGGCAAAAAATCCTTGCGAGCCTCCTCTTCGCCGAAGCGGCCTGAGTAGGCGTCCAGCCGAACCCAGCCGCACTCCTTCCGGATGTCGATCCGCGCCGGCGAGACAATTACGTTCAATGAACCTGTTCGACGACGGTGGATCGGAGTACGCCGCGCGGGTATGATGTCGGCGTTCGGCGAAAGCGCTCAAGTACTTCTGTGCCGTCCGATGGCCCGGTGATAACCACGATCTGGAGAGCAACCATGTCGAAAAAGGAAGCGCAGATTCCTCGGCGTCGGTTTCTGAAAACCACGCTTTCGGCGGCCGGAGCCACGGTGATGGCGCCGACGATCATTCCCAGCTCGGCACTCGGTCGAGATGGCGCCATCTCTCCCAGCGAGCGAATCGTGTTGGGAGGCATCGGCATCGGCAACCGCGGAACCTACGACCTTGGTTGCTTCCTGGAGCAGCAGGACGTGCAGTTCGTGGCGGTGTGCGACATCAAAGAGGAGCGCCGCGTCGCGGTCAAGGAAATCGCCGACAAGAAGTACGGCAATCAGGACTGCGACATGTATCGCGACTTTCGCGAGCTGCTGGACCGCAAAGATATCGATGCGGTGCTTATCGCCACGGGTCCGAACTGGCATGTGACGGCCGCCATCTACGCGGCAAAAGCCGGCAAGGACATGTATTGCGAAAAGCCTGTTACGAAGAACATCGCCCAGAGCCTGATCCTGGCCGACACGATGCGGCGCACCGCACGAGTGTTCCAGGCCGGCACGCAGCGGCGAAATCTTCCGCACTTCGCGTTTGCCTGCGAACTTGCTCGAAACGGGAGGCTTGGAAAGCTCAAGAAGGTCTATGCTCACCCGGCCGGAATGCAAGCCATGATGAGCGGCTGGTTGCCGGCGGAACCCGAACCGGATCGCGAGGTCGTCGATTGGGACCTGTACCTCGGGCCGGCCGCCTGGCGCCCATTCAATGCGAAGCTGCTCGATGGATTCAATTTTGAGAAGGGGGGCGGGCTAGTGGGTGGCGGCGTCCTTGAATGGGGCTCGCATTGCGTGGACCTCTGCCAATGGGCCGTTGGCGATTGTCCGCCGCCGGTTGAATACAACGCGCCGCAAGATGGGCACCTGGTCGCGCGTTACGAAAATGGCGTGGAGTTGATTTTCCGCGAGACGGGCTGGATCCCATTGGGATCGTGCCCGGTGCGATTCGAAGGCGAGACGGGCTGGGTCGAAGCGGGTGACAGCGGCAAGCTGGTCTTGAGCTCGCCGGAGCTTCGCGCCGGGAGAAAGGTCGAGGAAATCGGCGGCTACCCGGCGACGTTTCACGTTCGCGATTTCCTGGACTGCGTCAAAACGCGCAGCCAGCCCAAGGGCAATGCCGACGCGGCTTGCAATGCACACATCGCCTGCCACGCGGCGAACATCGCGCTCCACCTGGGACGCCAGGTGAAATACGACCTCGCCAAGAACGAGTTCATCGACGACGAACCGGCCAATCGTCTGCGATCGGAAGCTTTGCGTGAACCGTGGAGGCTGTAGGGCTTTCAGCGCATCCGCGTTAATTCACAACCACAACGCACTCACTGCTCGGGACCAAAATCATGTTGATGACCAGACAGCTCAAGACGCATGTCGTTCTTCTCGCGGCCCTGGTCGTCGTGGCGGCCATACCGACCTGGGCCGGCGAGGAGCCAAAGGCGTCGCCCGAAAACGAAGCGAAGCAACTCGCCGTCCTCCGCTCGGACGCGCCGGCGGCTGAGAAAGCGGTCGCCTGCAAGCACCTGGCCATCGACGGTTCGAGCACGGCCGTTCCCGACCTGACGCCATTGTTGCACGACGCGCAACTGGCCTCGTGGGCACGGATCGCGCTGGAAGCGATTCCGGGACCGGAGGCCGACGAGGCATTACGTACAGCGGCCGATTCGTTGCAAGGCAAACTTCTGGTGGGCACGATCAATTCGATCGGCGTTCGCCAAGATGTCGGCGCCGTCGACCGATTGATCGCGCGCTTGCAGGACGCGGACCCCGACGTTGCATCGGCCGCCGCCGTTGCGCTAGGTCATATTGCAAATCCAGCCGCGGTCCAAGCACTTCGAGCTGCGCTGGCCACCGACGCCATGGAAGTCCGCTCGGCGGTTGCCGAGGGCTGTGTCTTGTGTGCTGAACGATTGCAGGCCGACGGCCAATCGGCCGAAGCGGCCGAGATCTATGACGAGGTCCGCAAAGCGGAAGTTCCCAAGCAGAGAGTCCTGGAGGCGACTCGTGGAGCGATTCTGGCTCGGAAGCAAGATGGCCTCCCGCTCTTGCTGGAGCAGCTTCGGTCGCCGGACAAGGGGCTGTTTCAGCTCGCCTTGAGCACGGCTCGTGAGTTTCCCGGCAGCGAAGTGGACAAGGCTCTGCCGGGCGAGTTGGCGAACACGACACCCCAGCGCGCAGCCTTGATAATTCAGGCCATGGCTGACCGCCCCGAATCCGTCGACCTGTCGGCCGTGATGCGAGCTGCCAGCGAAGGCCCCAATGAAATTCGCGTCGCCGCGATCGGCGCACTCGGCCGCGTCGGAGACGATTCGTGTCTTGCGGCACTGCTCGAGACGGCGCTCGAAGCGGACGCGGATCTGGCGCAAGCGGCAAAAGCCACGCTGGCCGTGCTTCCCGGCGGAAACGTAGACGCTCAGATCGTCAGCCTTCTCCCCACAGCCGAAGGAAAGAGGTATCCGCTGTTGATCGAGCTTGTCGGGCAAAGGCGCATCGACGCGACGTCGGCTTTGATTAAAGCGCTCGACCACTCCGACGATGTGGTGCGCGCGGCTGCCTTGACCGCCTTGGGAGAGACGGTTGCCGACAACGAACTGTCCGTGCTGGTCTCGCAGGTCGTGGCCCCGAAACATTCCAATGATGCAGCCGTGGCAGAGCAGGCACTGAAGGCCGCCAGCATCCGGATGCCGGATCGCGAGGCCTGCGCCGCCGAACTCGCGGCGGCCCTCGAACACACTTCGGCGGTCCCGACGAAGGGCTCGCTGCTGGAAATCCTGGCTGCCGTGGCAGGTACCAAGGCGCTGGAGGTCGTTGACGCCGCGGCCAAGAGCAGTGATCCGCGCCTCCAGGATATCAGCAGTCGACTGCTCGGTGAGTGGATGACTGAAGATGCCGCGCCGGTTCTCCTCGATTTGGCGAAAACGGCGCCAGAAGACAAGATTCGGACTCGTGCACTGCGCGGCTATATCCGCATCGCGCGGCAGTTCGACCTGCCGATCAAACAACGTGCCGAGATGTGCCGGAATGCGTTTGAGGCCGCACACGAAACGGCAGAGAAGAAGCTAGTGCTCGAAGTGCTCAAACGCCATCCGAGCACGGAGACGCTCGATCTGGCGATCAAAGCCATGACGGTTGAGGACCTCAAGGAAGAGGCTGCCGTGGGCACGCTGGCCATTGCTCAGAAGCTCGTCGCCGATGGGATTGACATAAAGGAACAGCTTGCCAAGACGGTTTTCGACAATGTCAAACTCGAAATCGTGAAAGGCGAATATGGGGCCGGAGCGACCATGAAGGACGTGACCGAGGTGCTCCAGAAGCAGGCTGGAGACTCGCCCATAATCACCTTGCCGGCCGGTTACAACGACAGTTTTGGCGGCGATCCGATGCCGGGAAGTGCCAAGCAATTGAGAATCGAGTACCTGATTAACGGCAAACGTGGCGAGGCGTCGTTCGCAGACGATGCAATCATCATTCTTCCCCTGCCAAAGTAATCCATCGTGCGCCGCAAGGACCTGATATCCGGCCTTGATGACCGCGTACGGAAATCCGATTCAACAATCCGCCCACCCCAAGCGAAAGGTTCTGTCGTGTCGCGCATCGTCGCCGCCGGATTAGTGCTGACTTGCGTCCTTTTGCCGCTGACGCGCACGTGCCTGGCTGCCGGCGAAACGGCGGGATGGGTCGACCTGTTTGACGGGCAGACGCTCAAGGGGTGGACGCAACGCAACGGCACCGCCACTTATCGCGTCGAAGACGGCGCGATCGTGGGCAAAACGAGCGAGGGAAGCCCCAACTCGTTCCTCTGCACCGACAAGCGCTATGGCAAATTCGAGTTGACCTTCGAGGTGATGGTGGACGACTCCCTTAACTCGGGCGTGCAGATCCGCTCCCATACACGCGGCAACGACCCCAATGGTCGCGTAAACGGGCCACAGGTAGAGATCGAAGCCAGCGGTCCCAGCGGCGCCCATGCGGGCTACATCTACGGTGAAGCGGCCGGTGGTTGGATGACGCCCGAGGACAAGCTGGTCCCGCACAAGCACTTCAAAGATGGCCAGTGGAATGCGTTTCGCGTGCTGGCGGTTGGCCCGACCATCAAGGTCTGGATCAATGATGTGATGATCTCGGACCTGACGCATGCCGAGAAGTACAAAACGCACCCGGAAGGATTCGTCGGCCTGCAGGTGCATGGCGTTGGCGCCGGCGCCGGCCCCTTTGAGGTCCGCTGGCGCAACCTGAAGATTCGCGAGATGGAGTAAGGGGGGTTGCGCTTCGCTCGCGGGTCGCCAGCAATCCGAACCGTCACGAAATGATCTTTCCTTTTTGGCGATCGAATGTGAGCGCTCGGTCTGCGAAAAGTCACCGCCCTGGCGCGCGGCCGGACTATTTCGGGCAGCTCCGGTCTTGCTCATGAGCGTAATCCCGGACAAGCAAGGCGAATAGGTGGCAACGTGCGATGTCTGGCCACCGCACTGCTTTGCACACTGGCGGCGGTCGAATCCGCCGACGCCCAACGCCCCCCTAACGTCGTCTTCATCTTGGCCGACGACTTGGGCTACGGCGAGGTTGGCTGCTATGGCCAGAAGCGCATTCGCACGCCTCACTTGGACCGAATGGCCGCCGAGGGAATTCGGCTAACGCAGCATTACGCGGGCAACGCCGTCTGTGCGCCATCGCGTTGCGTGCTGCTGACCGGAATGCATCCCGGGCATGCGTTCATCCGCAACAATCGCGGTGTGAATCCAGAGGGGCAATTCCCCATCCCTTCCGATACCATCACACTGGCGGAACTACTAAAGCAGCGCGGTTACGCCACCGGCGCGTTCGGTAAGTGGGGGCTAGGACCGCCCGCGAGCGAGGGGGATCCACTCCGACAAGGATTCGACCGGTTCTTCGGCTTTAACTGCCAAAGCGTAGCGCACAACTACTATCCGACCTATCTCTGGGACAACGAGCGCCGGCGCCGCCTGGATAATCCCGAGTTTTCCGCACACCAGTCGTTGCCGCCGGAGGCGGATCCGGGTGAGTCGGCGAGCTATGCGCGCTACACGGGCCGACAATACGCGCCCGACCTGATCATGGAGCAAGCGCTCGGCTTCATCCGCGAGCACAAGGACCGCCCGTTCTTTCTCTACGTACCCACGACCGTGCCGCATTTGGCACTGCAAGTGCCCAATGACTCACTGGCCGAATACAAGGACGAGTTCGACGACACGCCCTATGACGGCCGCAAGGGCTATCTGCCACATCGTACGCCCCGCGCGGCGTATGCCGCGATGGTCACGCGGATGGATCGGGAAGTGGGACGGATCATACAACGGGTCGATGAACTTGGGCTCGCCGAGCAGACCATGTTCATCTTCAGCTCTGACAATGGTCCGGCCTACGATGGGACAGGCGGCACCGACTCGGACTTTTTCAACTCGACTGCCGGACTGCGCGGGCGCAAAGGATCTCTATACGAAGGCGGCATCCGTGTCCCGGCAATCGTCCGCTGGAAGGGGCATATCCGAGCGGGGACCATCTCTGACCGCGTGAGCGGCTTCGAGGATTGGCTCCCCACGATACAGGAACTGATCGGCAAACAGCAGGCACGATCCAACGGTGTCGATGGCGTCAGTTTCGCGCCGACGCTCCTCGGTCAGCAACAGCCGCCGCGACCGTTCCTGTATCGCGAGTTTCCAGCCTATGGCGGACAACAGTCGGTCCGAATCGGCAACTGGAAGGGGGTGCGTCAGAATCTACTGCCGCGCAACAACCTGGCCCAGCCGCAGATGTACATCGAGCTCTACGATCTGGGCGAAAACTCGAGCGAGACGCACGATGTGTCGGCGATGCACCCCGACATCGTTGCGCGGATCGAGAAAATTATGCGCGAGCAACACAAACCGTCGGCCGAATTCCCGTTTCCGGCGTTAGACGCCGCGCGATGACCCTGAGGTCGCGACCTGCCTGTGCGTAGGGTGGCAATATCCCGCGCATGAATCGACAAGCAAGACAATGCCCGTGGTCGCACGTGCGTCACTCGGCGCTCGCGACCCCGACGAGATGCTTGTCGAACCAGTCGACTGCCTTGCCGACGGCCTCCGTCACCTTGGAGGCAACCTTCGGATCGGCGGAACCATGCCCGACGCCGGCCAGCACGACAAGTTCCGCGTGGACATTAGCCTGCCGGAGCGCCGAATACATCCGCTGACTGTTTTCCAAGGGGACCAGCTTATCCGCGTCGCCATGAATCAAGAATGTGGGCGCATCGTCGTGCGTGACATGAAGCACCGGAGAAACCGATGCGCCCAGCGCCGGATCATAGCTCAGTGCCGGCCTTAGCCGATCGACGCCTCCCTGGTCGATGCCGCCGCGCTCGAGCGCTTGTTGGAGCAGCTTTTCAGGATCGCGCAGATCGACCGGAGGCGCCAAGGCGACCGCGGCTTGCACGCGGCTGCTCTCGCGAAGCACAAAGTCCGAGGCGTCGGGCTGTCCGTCGTCGCCGGTCGTCGCAAGCAACAGCGCCAGGTGCCCTCCGGCGCTACCACCCATGACTCCGATCCGTTGCGGATCGATCCCATATTCGGCCGCGTGAAGGCGGATGTACCGCACGGCACGTCGAATGTCCTCCACGATTTCGACGACATTGTACTTGGGGTTGCTGCCGTGGAACACCGAGAAGACCGTATAACCGCGACTGAGAAATGGTCGCGCCGATACGAGTCCGGCATCCGCAGTATGCCAGCCCGAAAAGTAACCACCGCTGACGATCTGGATCACGGCGGCCTTGTTCGCAACCGGTGGTTGGTACAGGTGAAAGACAAGCGCCATGCCGTGCTTGTGACCATAGATCACATCAGCCGTGATGCGTGGCGATTCGTCGGCGATCAAGGGCGCCACGGCCAAGGCGGCCAGGTGAAGCCATATCCACGCGAGCACGCTTGCGCGTCGGTACATGTGAGTTTTCCTTCTGCAGCGGATGCTCCCAGGTACACCATGAAGGAGACGGGGACGGCCCACCGTGGGTGTCGAGCGATTGACGTCCGCCGTCGTCGAACGCCAGTCGTTGACGCACTTGCCCGATGGCTCAAGCTCGCAGGTCAAATCGCACGCTGACTTCGTTGGTGAAGGCTGATTCGTCGACGGTGAGACCAAAGCCCGCGGCATCCGGCAAATTGGCCAGCCCCTGGCCAATCGTGTATCCCTCGGCGCGGAGCACGGTGGTGCTCAATGGATCGTGCTCGGCGAGATAGAAGTTGGGGATCGCCCGCGCGATGTGCAATTGCTGAAAATGGCCCATCAAGGATCCCCAATTGTGCGGCGCGATCTGGATACCTTGCGGCGCGGCCAGGCGCGATTCCTCCAAAATACCCTCGATGCCGAAGCGATTCATATCGGCTTGCAGGATATCGAGCGCCTGTTGCTGGATGAGCGGCACGAGTGGAGCGAGATCCGTTTGGGTCTCCCCGTCGGCGACCAGAGTCTTCCAGCCGCGATCGGCGATGAACTGCTTCAGGTCGCGGCAGCTCGCAACGTCCTCGTGAAACAGCTCCTCGACGAACGTCAGGCGGACATCTTCGACCGCCTCCAGCAGCCGCTTGGCGCCCAACAAGTCGTAGCCGTTGTTGGCGTCGACGCCGATCAGCACATCGGGCCCAACATGGGAGCGGACAAGTCGGATGACCTCGATGTCCCGCGCGTCGCCTTCCTGCCGCGGCATCCACTTGGCGCCACGCCCTATCTTCAGCTTGAAGGCGCGATGCCCACGCGCGAGACCTTCGTCCAGCTCCTCGCGGAAGCGGCTGGGCCAACGATGGGCGTAATCGGGCAGCAGGTCCGAAAAATAGAGCGAGCCATCGTAGACGGGCACCTGCTTCGGCCCTTCATTTCCCAGCAGCTCGTGAACCGGGCGCTTCAACACATTGCCGACGAGATCCCAGACAGGCATCGTACCGTGACCGAAGTGTTCCGATGCGCAGCGCTTGTCGAGGTTGACGAGCTCGCGCAGCGGGCGACCCAACACGGCGGCCAGCGATGGTTCGGGAGCGCGGCAGACGCCGATCCCCTCCACGCCGGCGTTGGTGTAGAGCCGCACCATCCGTTCCGTGGCGCGATCGCCATGATCGTCCAGACGCGAGTTTTTGCCGACATATTTGGCACGGTGGCACACCAGATCAAAGCCGACGGCCCGCGTTAATCGCAAGTCCGGAGATATTTCATCGGCGAGTGCAACCGTCGGCACGAGCGTTATCCCCAGAGAGGCCTTGAGCAGATCGCGGCGCTTCATGCGTTCTCCGATATCGCGTTTTTTCCGGCCGTCACGAACCCCCACAGCCGCGCGGCATTCCGTCCCAGGATTTTCTCGCGATCCTCCTTGGAGAAAAAGGGGACCTCGGCACGGATGAGGTCGATTTCCTCTGCCAGAGTCGGCCGTTCGTACGCGGCGCGTGCGGCGCCCGCGTAACCCGTTCCAAAGAGAAGCCGATCTGGACCAAACCCTTCGTACACGCGCCGGACGTAGGGGAACGAATCCCGAAATGGGTACTTGCCCGACTTCGAGACCGAGTTGAGCTCCGAGACCTTGACCCAAACGTTCGGATACCGCGCCATGGCAAGCAGCAACTGGAAATCGGGCTCGGGATTTTCGGCTCCCAGATCGATCTGCGCAAGATGATCAATCACTACGCGCACGCCGGGGTGTGCCTGGACCATCTGGGCGAGCTTGGGCAACTGCCGCGCGGCGATGAAGAAGTTGAACACGGCCCCGAGCTGCTCTGCCTTGCGCCAAAGGCGGTGCGTTTCCGGGGCGTTGATCCAGCCATCGCCACCATGAGCGCCGTTCTGATAATAGATGGGGCTGAACCGCATGCCGTGCAGCGCGCACTCACTCACCCAATACTCCAGCCTGTCAGCCACTTTGGCGTCGGTCGGGTCGATGAGCCCATGGGCACGGAGGCGCTGGGGGTATTGCTTCACGCAATCGGCGATGTACGTGTTGTCCCAGCCGTGGTAAATGACCTGGACCAGCACACAGTGCGTGCAGCCGTGCTGATTCATGTCCTCGATCAGCATCTCCAAGGTGGCTTCGTGCGGTGGCGACTTGAAGTCGTTGATGTAGGGATGACGGAACGGGTACCGCCGGCGATCACTGGCCCAGACGTGCATATGCGTGTCGATAATGGGCGGTTCGGCCTGGGGCGCCGCAAAACCCGGATCGCTCACGGTCAGTGTCGAGGACAATACGCCCCAAGAGATCGCTTGCTGCGCTGTCGTCGACAAGAAGCGGCGGCGATCGATCCTGCCTACTCTCTCGGCTCGTTGGAACAAAGGCAGGCACTGCACGGGGTAATTCCCAAGTGTGACGCTCTGTTGATTGTAGCGAACCAAACGGGGCAGGTCTGGCCGGTTGATGGAATCTCTTGCACGCACTATCGTGGTCAGAGTGCGTTTGCGCGCGGCGCCATTCGCGCTCGTGGCCACACATCGTACGATCACGGATTACATCCCCTTCATCAGCACACTCAACCCCGAGAACTCATCATGTTCCGATACCGATTCCTGGCGATCCTCGTCCTCACGTGCTCGATCACTTCCGTCGCACGGGCCGAATTGAAAGTCGGAGTCAGCAAGGCGATCATCACGCCCGATCCCCTGCTGCCCCTCTCCGGAGGCGCCGGCGCGGGACATCCCTCGACCGGAAAGCAGGGCGAGCTGACCGCGCGTGCCATGGTTTTACAACAGGGCGAAACCAATGTCGCCTTCGTCCAGCTTGACCTTCTGGGGTTCCCATCCATCCTTTGCGGCCGCGTTCATAAGCAGGTTCCTCGCATTCGCGCCGACAACATCCTCATCGGCTCGACGCACACTCACAGCGCCCCGGACTGCTACGGCTTCCCCGGCCTCGACGGCAAGACTTCGGGCAATCTCCAGTACATGGACTTCGTCTGCAACCAGGCCGCGGTCGCCATCAACCAGGCTCTCGACGGCCTTCAGCCCGCACACCTCAAGATCGCCACCGGCGAAGCGCAGGGAAAGATCGCCTACAACTATTACGCGCCGGAACTCTACGACCCGCGCATGAGCGTCATCCAGGCGATCACGCCCGCCGGCAAGCCCATCGTCACGCTCGTCAATTACGCCATCCATCCTGAAGTCCTTGGCAACCGACTTGGCCTCACCAGTCCTGACCTTGTCGGTCCTCTCTGCGACAAGCTCGAAGCCGACCTCGGCGGCATGGGAATGTTCATGAATGGCGCGCAGGGGGGAATGATCACGGCAGACAACCGCCTGCTCGAAAAGCCTTCTGACCCCATCAAGGCCAAGTGGCACGACGCGCGTACCTGGGAAGAATGCCTCCGTATCGGCCACCTCATGGCCTCCGAAGCGCAGCGCATCATCAAGGACGCCCAGCCGCAGACTGACCCCGCTCTCGCCTGTCATGCTCTGGCGGTCAAGTTCCCCGTCGATTCACGGCTGATGTGGATGATCATCGTGGCCTCCCCTTTGAAATACCCGCACAACAACGACAAGTCGATCACCACGCGCATGAACCTGGTCAACCTCGGCAACGCTCAGATTCTCACTATTCCTGGCGAAGCGCTCCCCAATATCGGCTACTACCTCAAGCGGCGGATGAACGGAGACCACAACCTCCTGTTCGGCCTCACCAACGACGCCTTCGGCTACATCCTCACGAAAGTCGACTTCAACAGTTTCAACCGCTACGAATATGTCTCGCAGACGTCGCTGGGCGAGATGACCGGAGAAATCCTGATCGAGAACGCACTGAAGTTGATCGACGAGTCGCCCCGCCCCGACAGCAAGAAATAGCGTTGGACTTTCGTCGAGTCGATTGTGCGGTGAACCAAACCCTGCATCAAGATGAGGAACAACCGATGAAATCTTCGCTTTGCTGGCTCTCGTTGAAATTCGCGGCCGTGCTTGTGTCAGTTTGGTTGGGTGGCGCCCAAGCCCAGGACAATCAGTGGGTTTCGTTGTTTGATGGGCAAACGATGGACGGCTGGGAAAAAGTCGGCAGTCCGCAGAGCGTGTGGGAGGTCAAAGAGGGGGCGCTGTGTGGTTCGGGGCCGGCGTCGATGCTGGTCTCGACGAAGGGCCCGTTCAAGAACTTCCGCTACCGCGCCGAGATCAAGATCAACGACAAGGGCAACTCTGGCCTCTATTTCCGCACCAAGCGCAAGCCCAACTTTACCGACGGCTACGAAGCCCAGATCGACAGCACGCACAGCGACCCGATTCGCACCGGCTCGCTCTATGGGATGTGCCACGTCTACAAACGCCTGGTCGAGCCCGACACGTGGTTCAACTACGAACTGGAGGTCCGCGACGACGTGTGGCGCGGCCGGCCGGTGACGCGGATCAAGATCACCGTCGACGGCAACGAGCTGTACGAATTTCTGGATTTCGAACAGACGTTCAAGGAAGGGCATTTTGCCTTCCAACAACACGATCCCGGCAGCAAGGTTTGCATCCGCAAGGTCGAAGTGATGGCGTTGCACACCACCGGCCGCTGAATCACGGATAAGTCAGCTTTGCTGCTCGCCATTCGGACAAATGAACCGGCACAGCGCGCAGAGACGTGTATTCTCAGCGTTCTCAGCGTCATCTGCGGTTTATAAAGCTGGTGGAAAGAGAACCGCGCGAATGCCAGCCGAGCCCCATGCCGCGGCCGCCTGTATCCTGGTTCGCGGCGGCGCCGAGCCGGAGATCCTGCTGGCCCAGCGCAGCCCGTCGCTGCGGTTTATGGCAGGGCATCATGTCTTCCCCGGCGGGCGAGCGCTCGACGACGAAGACGTCGGCATCGTGTCCGGCGCCGGCGACGCGGAGCACGCCCGCGCAATACTTGCCGCGGCTCGAGAAGTCTTTGAGGAGACTGGTCTACTCTGTGTGCGCGGGGCGCTCCCGCCGCGAGAGGAATTGCGCGCGGCGCGACGGCGCATCCTCGCGAGCGAGCTGACCTTTGTGGACCTGTTGGCGCGGTATCGACTGGTGATCGATTCGAGCGATTTCGAGCCGGCGGGCGAGTGGCTGACGCCCCCGTTCGTGCCGATTCGATTCGCCACGCGGTATTTCCTCTACTACCTCCAGGGCGACCAGCAGGAAGAGTTGATCGAAGGCGAAATCGTGGGCCTGGATTGGCTCACGGCCGCCGAGGCGCGCCGCCGCTGGCATCGCGGCCGACTGCGGCTGCCAACGCCGGTGGCATATACATTGCGGCAATTGGCCGCGGTGGGGCTGCCGGCGGCGCTTGCGAACCTGCGGCGCGGGACGGAGCGAGCTCCCGGCGAACACAACTGGTTCGAGATTCGCCGCGGCATCACGCTCGTGCCCCTGAAGAGCGCGGCGCTTCCTCCTGCGACGCACACCAACTGCATCATCGTCGGCGAAGAGTCGTTGATGGTGATCGATCCGGGTGCTGACGAGCTGTCTGAGCAACTCCACCTCTTCCGGCAACTCGATCATCTGCTCGAGCTCGGCGGAACGGTCGAGTCCGTGCTGCTGACGCATTCCCACCCGGACCATACCGCCACCGCCCAGCAAGTGCGCGAGCGCTACGGCGCGCCGATCCTGGCTCACGCCGCCGCCGCCGCGCAGCTTCACTTCGCGGTCGATCGGCATCTCGATGACGGCGACGTCGTCGACTGCGGAGGCGATCCCCCGTGGCGGCTGGAGTGCATCCACACGCCGGGGCACGACCCGGGCCATCTTTGTTTTCTGGAGACTTCGACCGGGGCGCTTCTGGCCGGCGACATGGTGGCTAACCCGGGCACGATCGTCGTCTCGCGCCGGTTCGGTGGCGATATGGGCCAGTTCATGCGAAGCCTCGAGCGGCTGCTGGAGGTCGAAGCGAAGCTGATCATCCCCTCGCATGGCGAGCCCGCCGGCCGCCCACGCGAAGTAATCCGGCAGCAGCTCGAGCACCGTCGCTGGCGCGAAGACAAGATCCGCCGTGCGCATGCAGCCGGGGCCACGACGTTCGAGGAACTGCTCGCGGCGGCCTATGATGACGCCCCGCCGGCGGCCTTGCACTGGGCGCGGCACGCGCTGGACGCCCATCTGGCCAAGTTGGGTATTGACCTGTTGGCCGAGTTTTGAAGCGTGCCGGCGAGCCAACGCGAAACGGTGAAGTAGTTCCGCGACAACCGGCGCGTGTCGCTGGCGTCGTGTCGGTTCAGGCGACCATTCGTCGCGGCGAATCCTGATTCCGCCCCTGACCGTGCGCGGCCCTGGGCTGTGATTATACTAGCCTTCACGACTCCCACTGGCAGCACTTCGGAGATTCGCGATGTCCGCTCTGCGCTGCGTTTGTTCGTTGTTCCTGTTGGCCTTGGCGATCAACACCGGCCGCGCCCATGCACCAGCCGCTGAAGAGTCATTTGCCGCGGACCAGGCCTACATCAAGGAGCATTACACGAAATACGAGTACAAAATTCTCATGCGCGACGGCGTCACGCTGTTCACCGCGGTTTATGTCCCCAAGGATGCGTCGGCGACCTATCCTATCCTGCTTCATCGAACGCCCTACAGTGTGCGCCCCTATGGAGAGAGCAACTACCCCGCCTCGCCGCGCGGGCCGATGAAATACTATGCCAAGGAGCGATTCATCTTCGCCTACCAGGACGTGCGCGGAAGGAATGCCTCGGAAGGGGAATTCGTGCACGTACGTCCCCACCGCCCGGAGAAGGGCCCCAAGGACATCGACGAGAGCAGCGACACCTACGACACGATTCAGTGGCTCACCAACAACGTACCGCTGAACAACGGGAACGTCGGCCTTTTGGGCATCTCGTATCCGGGTTTCTATTCGGCGGCTGGAATGATCGACGCCCATCCGGCGCTCAAGTGTGTCTCACCCCAGGCGCCGGTGACCGATTGGTTCATCGGCGACGACTTTCGCCACAATGGCGCGCTGTACCTGGCGCATTCGTTTCGGTTTCTTTCCCTTTTCGGCCAGCCGCTCGCCAAACCCACGCGGCAGTCGCCCGTTCCCTTCGATTATGAGACGCCCGACGGTTACGAGTTTTATTTGGGTCTTGGTCCGCTGGACCAGGTGCAAAAGACGCATTTCGAGAAGCCGCTGCTGTTTTGGGACGAGCTTTTGGAGCACGACACCTACGACGACTTTTGGAAACAGCGGAGGATCACGCCGCACCTGAAGAACATCCGCCCCGCGGTGATGACCGTCGGCGGCTGGTTCGATGCCGAGGACCTCTATGGTCCGCTTCACATCTACCGTGCGACCGAAGAGCAGTCACCCGGGGCATACAACGTCCTGGTGATGGGCCCCTGGTCACACGGAGGCTGGCACAGTGGCGACGGCGAGCGACTGGGCCACGTGGCATTCCATCAAAAGTCGGCCGTTTTCTTTCGCAATCAGATCGAGTTGCCGTTCTTGAAGCAATTCCTCAAAAGCGGTCCGGATCCCATGCTGCCAGAGGCGTACGCCTTCGAGACGGGCACCAACCAGTGGCGCAAATACGATTCCTGGCCGCCCAAGAACACGGTGCCCAAGACTCTGTACTTCGATGCTGGGGGCCGCCTGAGCCTCGATCCGCCCGAGAGCGTCGGCGCCGACTCGTTCGACGAGTACACGAGCGACCCGGCCAAGCCGGTGCCGTTCATCCCCAATATTGCCATCGGCATGACCGACGAGCACATGCTCGACGACCAGCGATTCGCCTCCTCACGAACCGACGTCTTGGTCTATGCGACCGAACCGTTAGCTGAGGACGTGACCATTGCCGGCCCAATCTCGCCCCGCTTGTTTGTCTCGACCACCGGCACCGACGCGGACTGGGTCGTGAAGCTGATCGACGTTTACTCGGGCGACTTTCCCAACCCCGACCCGAATCACGCCGGCGTGCAAATGGGCGGCTACCAGCAGTTGGTACGAGGCGAAGTGATGCGTGGGAAGTTTCGCAATAGTTTCGAATCGCCAGAACCATTTGAGCCGGGCCGAGTGACCAAGATCGAATACACGATGCCCGATGCGTACCACACGTTTCGTCGCGGACATCGGATCATGGTCCACGTCCAGAGCTCCTGGTTTCCGCTGGTCGACCGCAATCCCCAGCGATTCATGGACATCTACCACGCGCGGCCGGAGGATTTTCAAAGGGCCACGCAGCGCGTCTACCGTTCTCCGGCGGAGAGCTCGCAGCTACAGTTTCACGTTCTGCCACGTAGTCGAATGTGACGGCCGGCGCGCAGCGGCGCGGCCATCCACGGCGGCGCGCCATGACTGTCGAAAATGAGAGTAGTCTGAGGTACGTCCGCGCCGGTGTTGAGTTGGAATTCAGCGCGCCGATGGCTTCGGCAATTGGAACGTGCCGGTGTGGAAATCGTATATGGATTCGACCTAGTGCTGCGCGAACCACTTCCATTCCCGTCGTCAACCGCACTCGCAACCAACGACGGGATTTGGTGCTGCGAGACGATCGGGGCGACTGGACACCGTTAGATCTTTTCCGGGCCGGCGTCCAAGGACTCCCCGTGACAATCCTCGCCATCCTGTGCCAGGCGGGGACAAGTGGACATGCCTGCGGCAGCCAGTAGGGTTCGCGTTCGCATGGTGGAGTCCCACTGTGGATGAGTGTTGCCTGTCTCACCGCCCGTGCCGCGCCGTTCGGCTAGCTAATCAAACCAAAAGTACTTCCAATGGGGAATCGAAGCATCATGGGCGGCGTAATACCCCGGCCTGGCGGCTTGCTGCTCAACTGTCCACAGCAGACGGTCAGAATTGTGACTGGCCAGCACGTGCTCATTACGCGTGTTGTACATCACAAACTCGCGAGTTCCAAACCGAAACGTCGGCTGCTCGAAAAACACGTTGTACGACTCGCCGTTGGGCTCGTAGTGGAACTCGCTTATCCCGATCACCATTGGCCTGTAGTCCTTCCACTCCGCCAGCAAAGATCGTGGATAGTGCCCATACGCGCGATGGTACTGCTCGATGTCATGAATGAACTGGGCACTGTTGGCGATCGCGCGGCTTCGGCTGAACTCCGTCGCCGGTCCCGCCAGCGCCCACTGAAGAAGCACCACCGTTGTTGGCACCAGAATCAGATACAGCGGCGTGGGATTGAAGCGGGGGAGTCCAAATTGTTTCGGTCGCTTCAACCTTGCCAGAGTTCTTGAAACCGCGTACACCCACAGCGCCATCGTCCCACACGCCAGCGAGGGCCCCATGCTCGCCAACGCGATCACGGACATGAGGGCGCCGATGAGCAACGCCACTGCCATCGACGCGAACGCGTACCAATTGTGTTGAGGTGATGAACCCTCACCCGCTGGCGGCGGCTTGCGGAATTCGAGGATCAGCCACAGCGCGCCGATCGGAACCAGAAGAAGTCCCGCGATTGAGGCCGTGCTGGCCATAGCCGAGAGCGTCACCGCAAGCGCGTCGTAGGGACCGGGAAGATACGGAAGAAAGATGCACCCCGTGATCAACACGATCAGGGAGGTCATCTTGAACATGTGCACGACCACAAGACCTGCAACCGTTCGCGTTCGCATGGGGTCGCCTCCCTGAAATCGTTCGACATCTATCAGAAGTTGAAAAGGTGGGTCTCCTCACCGAACGACATGATTTTACGCCAGCGACGAGAAATCGGCATCGTTCCAGGCCATTTGAACTGCCGAACGCTCACTCAGGGCAAAGGATTGCGGCGACGGCGGAAGAATACCCTGGCCAAATCACCGGACAATTGAACTGGTTCCGACGTGCGGAAACGCCATCAATAAAGCCGAAAAGCCCTTCGACGCTCTCGCCGAAGGGCTCGTTTCTGAAAAAAGTCGGGGCGACAGGACGGCTATTGAACTTTTTCGGGCTGGTCTAAATGTAAAATGTATGGTCAAGTGTTTTACTCCGTGCGACAAAACGACTTCTGGCGAACTCCGCCGCGGAACGCGGTCACTAGCCCTTAACCAAGCATCCCCCAGCGGCGATTTTTTTGTGCGAGGGCAAAAAACTCGAAATCCTTCGGGGTTTTCGCGGGTATTAGTGGGTAGAGATTACCACCAATCCGCGGACCACAGA